>JACCDH010479595.1_pt1 | contig 54854 bp, 45 predicted proteins | sample 7442481 | NCBI WGS metagenome assembly JACCDH01 (sample SAMN15323433, study PRJNA562643) | freshwater metagenome | isolation source: river surface water | place: USA:Blue River Watershed | collected 2017-08-15
AAAGCTCAGATGATATCGTCTACACTTGCGACTGGTGGGCATGCTAGTTTGTGTGTAGGTGACTCTGGCGGACCAACAGTTAGGAATGGCAAAATTGTTGGCGTGAATAGTTCATATATAATTGATCAGAACTTACAAACAGAAGAGGCTTATTTGAATCTTCATTCTCGTATCTCAAATGTACAAGGCTGGATACGTTCAATCATTCGCTAAACCAGATGATCGGCCTGAACTTCTTATACGTCATAAAATATGAAAGCCCGCAAAAAACCGGGCAATTTCAATAATCTAAATGTGATTAAAAGTGCAAAAAGTGGCGGAGACGATGAGATTTGAACTCATGGAAGGTTTTACCCTTCGCACCCTTAGCAAGGGTGTGGTTTAAGCCACTCACCCACGTCTCCACTGAGGCTTAACAACAAAACAAATGAATTTAAAAGTGGCGGAGGACTAGGGATTCGAACCCCAGGTAGGCGTTAACCCACGACAGTTTTCAAAACTGTTGCCTTAAACCGCTCGGCCAGTCCTCCACAAGAGTTTTCTAATATAAATAATTATGTCAAAAAAGACAATCGCTATTTGCGAATCTCTTTTAATCCACCCATGTAAGGTATTAAAGCCTCAGGAATAGCAATTGAGCCGTCCTTTTGCTGGTAATTTTCCATAATTGCTACCACTGTACGTCCTACAGCTAGGCCTGAACCGTTTAAAGTGTGAGCAAACTCAACCTTGCCTTCCTTATTCCGGAAGCGAATGTTGGCCCTTCTGGCCTGGAAATCACCACAATTTGAGATTGATGAGATCTCTCTATATTTTTTCTGGCTTGGAACCCAAACTTCAAGGTCAAATGTTTTCTGCGATGCAAAACCCATGTCGCCAGTGCAAAGAGCAACTGTACGGTAGGGGAGACCTAGCTTTTCGAGAATTTCGGTCGCACTCGCCACCATCTTTTGGTGAATTTCTTCAGACTGAGCAGGAGAGCAAATTGAAACCATCTCAACCTTATTAAATTGGTGCATACGAATAAGACCTTTTACATCCTTACCGTGTGAACCTGCCTCAGATCTAAAGCAAGGTGAATAGGCCGCATATAAATATGGAAGCTCTTGCTCTTCAACAATTTGCTCACGTTTGAGATTTGTGAGAGTAACTTCTGAAGTTGGGATCAAGTACCAAGGTTGTTCTGAATTAAGTTTGAAAAGCTGGTCTTCAAATTTTGGCAAATTTCCTGTTCCAATGAGCGATCTTTCATGAGCAATGAAAGGTGTCATCATTTCTAAAAAGCCTTTAGAAGTCTGATGATCAAGCATGAAGTTTATAAGTGCACGCTCAAGACGAGCAATTGCTCCTCGGTAAACCACAAAGCGAGCACCAGTAATTTTAGCGGCACTTTCAAAGTCGAGCATCCCAAGTTTTTCACCAAGGTCAGCGTGATCCATTGGTGTGAAATCAAAATCTTTTGGGGTTCCCCAACGTTTCACTTCGACGTTATGATCTTCATCTTTACCCACTGGCACTGAGGAATGTGGTAAATTTGGGATATTGAGAAGGATCTGATTTTGCTTCGCTAAAACCTCATCCAGTTCTTTCGCCTCAGATTCCATTTCGGATTTCAAAGTCGCCACTTGTGACATCTGAGCAGTAGCATCTTGCTTATTTTTTTTAAGCTCACCAATCTCTTTTGAGATTTTATTAATTTCCGCTTTCTTCGTTTCAGACGCAGTCGTCAAAGCTTTACGGCTTTTGTTTAAAGATAATAGTTCAGAGATAAGAGATGTATCAAAATTTCTATTTTTAAGAGCTGCTTGTACGTTGTCTAAATCAGTTTCAATTCTTTTAATGTCGAGCATGTGTCACCTATTTCATGAGATTTATATACGCTTCTAGATTACTCCTGTGAGGACTATCCGGATCCATTTCAAGATACAATTTATAGGCATCAATGGCCAGAGTCCCTTGACCGAGTTGACGGTAAACATCACCAATTTTTTTATGAATGATTGGCTCATCGGTTTTGATCTTAAGGGCCCTTCGGTAAAGGTCTAGTGCTAAATCATGGTTATTTCGTTTTGTACTAATGTCCGCTAGGCCAACAATTGCATCATAAGACTTAGGGTTGAGTTTTTGTGCTTTTTTAAACAAGTTTTCAGCTTCGACAAACTCCGATTTTGCTACGTGAATCTGAGCAAGAAAGACATCATCAATATCATTCTCACCGTTCACTTTAATGTCTTCGAGGATTTTCTTCCTTGCTGCTTCTAGATCTCCGGCCAAGAAGTCGATTTTAGCTATGTAGAATAAAACCTTGGGATATGTCGGAAGTTTATCTTGAATACGCTTAAACCATTTTGCAGCTTCGACTAATTTTCCATTCTCGAACAGCACTCTTCCTGCAGTCATCATCTGTTGGAGATCCCCAGGCTCAATTGTTAAAATTTTCTCTACCAGGGGAGGAATATCGAGAAATTTTTCATCTAACATTGCGGCCTTAATCAAGAATTCATAAAGCGAAACATCACTCGCATGGAGTTTTTCCAATTTCTCCTTGGTCTCCATAAAGTCTTTAACTTTACCTGCCCGGTAGTAGAAAATAGCTATCTCTGAAAGAATTTTAGGATCTTCACCAAAATCAGGTAACAAGTTTAGTAGGTAACCAACTGCTGACTGGTCATCTTGAGTTTCATATATAAGCCTTGCATAGGCGATTCGATAATCAGTATTCACAGGATCAAGTTCGATGCATTTATTGAGAAGTAATCTCGCAGCATCGAAGTTTGATTTTTTAACTAGAATTTCTGAAAGAAGAAAAATATCACTGTCATTCAGGGGATTCATTCGAATCGAATTCTTAAACCATGACATCGCTTGAAGATTATCGCCCATCTGGTGATAAAGTCTTGCACTAGCGGAAGCAAACTCCCATGAATCTTTTAAATCTGACGCTGCGACAACTTGAATCCGATTTTTTGCATCGTTAAATTTATATGTCTCAATATAGAAATCAATTAGTCCAAAAGTAATCTCTTTATCGTTAGGATACTTGCTTTGTAAGAGCTCCATAGTTTTTAGTGCCTGAGTTGCTAAACCAAGTCGGAGCTGGACTTTCGCTAAAAAAAGCTCAGATGGTATATGGCCGGGAGAAGCATCACTTGCTTTAGAGGCATAACTTAATGCAAGTTCATAGTTTTTCTTCTTAAAAAATTCTTTTGCTTGTAACAAAAATTTCACGGCTTTACTGTCATTAATGAGCTTATCCGTATCGCCAGTACTTTCTTCATTCGCACTGAGATCAGCAAGTTTAATCCTTAGCTCTTCTGAATCATTAATTTCCAAAGATTTTTGAAAAAATTCCGTCGCTTCTTTAGGTTTTTTTTCAAAGGACGCAATGATACCTTTAAGTTCCAAATATTTTGCCAGGTTAAGGGAATTATACTCGTGGATTAGAGACTCCGATTTTTTTAAAAGATCTTTTACTTCTTTAAAATTAAGATTTTTTGCAAGAAGATCTGCTTTCAAAAGGTAAAAGCTAACAAGCTTTGGAAACTTCTTTATCGCCTCATCTATAAACTCCATCGCCTTTTCATCTTCTTGATTTAAAAGAAGATAATCAATGATTGCCTTATAGGAGTATCGATTCTTATTCGGTGCTTTTAGTAGGGCAGTGTAAAATTGCCGGGCCAGATCAATATTTCCCTGCTTAATTAGGCTTTGAAGATAAATTGCAAATAGATCTTCTGTCACATTCTTGGGATTCAATTTTAGATATTTTTGAACAATATCAACGGCCGCATCGTTCTTCTTCATTTCTGTGTAGAATAAACTCAGTCCAATAACACCGTTTGGATCAAGAACAAGAAATGGCTTTTTTCCTTGGATAACATTAAAGACAGTTTGCCCATCAGTTAGTTTATCACTTGAATGTTTTAACTCCTCTGAGTAGGCCCTAAGCATGTAGCTCAATGCGAGATTGTTATCAACGTTATTTTCATAGCTAGCTTTAAAATTAAGCCCGGCTTTTATGATCGATGGATAACTGCCCTCATTAAATAGTTCTAAACCACGGTTAAATTCGACTTTCGATTTAACTTCATCTGATTGATCGAACGGAACAGGAAAAACGATTTCTGGTGGTAGGTGCTTAAATTTTGGTTGAGCAGGTTTCTCATCTGGAAATAAAACAACGTATAAAATCGCAAGACTTCCCAAAACCATGAGGAGTTTTTTTCTTTTAAAAATTCCTGATTCTTCTTCCTCTTCTTCATCCTGCAATTTAAGGGCTTCTTCTTTTTGTCTTTTTTCAATTTTTTGTATTTCTATTTCTAACTGAACTTCTTCAACCTCAGCGACTTCTATGAGTTCTTGGCTGTTGACATTAAAAAAACGAGTGGACTCATCTTGCTCTTCAGCGAGTCGTTTTTGAGCAAGTTCCAACTCATATTTTTTCTTTTCCTGCTCTTCTTTTAACGCTTTTTCTTCATCTAAAATTTTTTTCTGATCAGCAATTTTTTGTAGTCGAAGATTCCACTGAATCTCTTCTTGAGCTACCGGATTAATGCGAGTTTTATCACTTTCATCAGTCTCATCTGACAGATTTTTAGGATCAACAAGGTTTGGTATCGTATTAGATGTCTTTTCTCTTTTTGGAGATTCAACTACCACCGGAGAGGATTTTTGTACTTCTTTCTTTTCACTAGAGCTAATTCGAATGGTCTCTGTTAACTGCTCAATGGCCGGAGAAACTTTTTGGTCTTCAAATTCTGCGAGTTCTTTTTCTTGTTTCTTCGATCTAAGCTTTGTGAGATCGATAACAAAAGTCTCTTCCTTGGGAGCATCATCATTTTGGACTTTTGTCCTATCATCATCCATTAGTGCTGGATAGAAATCCGACTGTGTAATTGGAATCCAGTTTCCAGTTGGAAATATCTGCGACTCTTCATCTCCTTTTATATGTCCTTTGGACTTCAATTCGATAAGTTGTTGCTTATCGAATGGCCCAATCACTCGTCCATTTTTAAGACGAATACGGTATTTAGTCATAAGCTAAATTATAAAGGATTTTAAATCTTTGCGGTGGAAAACTAAAAGGGGAGCTAATTGCTCCCCTTTTATCATGATTTTACTTTATGAAAATTGTCGCATGGCCAGCAAGCGCCATGGCCGAATCCCAGAAGATACCAAGGAAAAGAACTGGAACAAATAGAGCTATAATCACGGCTTGATTAAACGGAGTGAAACCTAAAACTTTCTCTTCACCATCGGCTTGACCCATGATGATGTTTTTTGCAAGCTTCATATAATAGTAGAGAGCAATTACCGAGTTAATACCGGCAACAATTGCAATACCATAATGTTTCTTAGCAACGACGACTGAAAAAATGTTAAACTTCGCTACGAATCCAGAGAATGGTGGCATACCAGCTAATGAGAAAAGAACACCGGCCATAATGATTGCCATCACAGGATGCTTATAGATGAGACCTCTAAAGACATCGTATGAGTCTGTCCCGTACATATCAGATAAGTGAGATGTAATGTAGAAAGCGATCAATGTCATAAAGAGGTAAGTGATCCCGTAAAAAAGAATCGCTTGAACACCTTCAGCATTAAGAGTCACAACACCAAGAATCATCATTCCAACGTGACCAATCGATGAAAAAGCCAAAAGCCTTTTTACTGATGTTTGTCCGATTGCGGTGACATTTCCAACAGTCATTGTCATTGCCGCAACGAGAAGGATAAGACCCGTCCATGTAACCGTAAAAGCTGAGCCTTCTGATAAGAATACAAATGAAACACGAATGAGTGATGCAATCCCGGCCATTTTAGGAACGATGGCAAAGAATGAAGTCACAGGGATTGGTGAACCTTGATATACATCAGGCGTCCACATATGAAATGGAAACGCTGAAATTTTGTACCCAATACCAACAAAAAACATAATGAAAGATACTAGTACGACCGCAAGATTTGCGCCTTGGAGTTCAGCAACTTTTCCAACAAGGTCAACGAATTGAATTGAACCAAGTGTACCGTAGATATGAGACATACCGAAAAGTGCAACCCCAGCTGAAAGCCCACCATAAAGCGCGTACTTCATACCAGCTTCAGATGAAGTAGAGTCTTCACGTTTAAGCGAGCTCATTACGTATGAAAGAATCGAAAGAGTTTCGAGACCTAGGTAAAGAGTGAGCATGTTATTAGCAGAGGCCAGAAGCATTCCGCCGATTAGGACACCTACCGCAAGAATCGAAAACTCAGACTTTAAGTTTGAATATATATCTTTTGATGAGTGACTAATGAAAACGGCACCCATCGTTCCAAGCACCATGATAATCTTAACCAGGGTACTAAAAGGATCAATGGTCACAGCATTGTGAAAGATATGAAGTGGCTTTTCCCCAAGATTCATAAACAAATTGATGAGCACAATGGCCAAACCAAATTGAGTATAAATATGAATCTTAGTTCTTGGAGCATGTTCATCATTACAAGCTGACTCTGCAACCAAGAGAGTTGTCATAAGCACAATGCTTATGATCTCCGGTATGTAGTAGCCTAAATAACCAAATAATTGGTGGAGCACAAAAAACCTCTCTTAATACTTCGCTAGCAAATCAACAAGTTGACCAACTGATGCTTTCATTACGTTAAGAAGTGGGCTTGGGAAAATACCAAACACAATAACGCAGATACATAGTGGGATCATATAGAACACTTCGCGAGCATTCATATCGTCGTAGTCTTCAGTTTCAGGGTTAACTTCTCCGAAGAACATACGCTTGAACATCCAAAGTAAGTAAGCAGCACCGATCAATAGACCAACAACTGCGATAACAGTGATGGTTGTGAAACGCTGATAGATACCTAGGAAAATAAGGGCTTCTGAGATGAACCCAGAAAGACCTGGAAGACCTAGGGAAGCAAACATACCGATGATGAATACAGTTGTGTACTTAGGAAGTTTTGTTGAAAGACCGCCGTAACCTTTAGAACCATCTGGCTTCACAATCCAACGGTGATGTGAACGCTCATAAAGAATACCGATGAGTAAGAACATCATTGCTGTAGAAGTACCGTGGTTGAACATCTGAAGAACAGCGCCGTTCATCCCTTGATTTGTCATAGCAGCTAGACCAAGCATTACGAAACCCATGTGCGAAACCGAAGAGTAAGCAACAAGCTTCTTCACATCGTCCTGGGCCATAGCACAGAATGCACCATAGATAACGGAGATGAGTCCAAGCACAGCGATAATAGTTGAACTTTGAACAGCAGCTTGTGGGAAGATTGGGAAAGCAATTCTTAGAAAACCATATGTTCCCATCTTAAGTAGAACACCTGCAAGGATTACAGAAACCGCAGTTGGTGCCTGAACGTGTGCATGTGGTAACCAAGTATGGAATGGGAAAACTGGAACCTTGATCGCAAAACCAAGGAACATAAACCAGAAGAAAAGATGCTCAAACGAAACGGTATAGCCAAAAACGTTAACTGTAAGCTCAGTGAACTTACCGCCCTGAAGAGCGAGGATACTGAAGGAATCAACACCCTTACCGCTTGCGTAGTAGAGCGCGATAATACCAACAAGCATGAAAATCGAACCAAAGAATGTATAGAGGAAGAACTTAATCGCAGCGTACTCTCTGTTCTCGCCACCCCAAATCCCGATAAGGAAGAACATTGGAAGGAGCATAACTTCCCAATAAACGTAGAAGAGGAAGAAATCGAGAGAGAAGAAAACCCCAAATACTGTTGATTGAAGCATGAGAAGAAGAGCGAAGTATGCTTTTACATTCTTCTCAACTGTCCACGATGATAATGTACAGATAAAGAAGAGGAGAGCATTTAAGAATGTCATGAGCATCGTAATCCCATCAATACCTAGGTAGTAATTGATATGGAATTGCTCAATCCATGGAATTTTTACAACAAACTGCATTGCTGCCGTTGATGTATCAAATTTCAAATACAATAAAACTGATAGAATCAGAGTTACCGATGTTGTTGCTAGAGTTACCATTCTGATTAAGTTCTCTTTCGCTTTTGGCGTAAGAATGACTGCAATCATTCCGATAATTGGTAACCATAAAATCCAATTCAAAATTCCGTTCACAACGAACCTCTCTCTATAAAGAAAAAAACCTTAAATATTTACTGTCCAAATATATGAAGCAAGAACCACAATCAACATGATGAAGTAAAACTGAATCTTACCTGATTGAACGATTCTCAAAACTAAATTAAATAAATTAACGGCAACACCCGCGCCATCAACACCGATAGCATCTACTACTACGTTATCGAACCATTTTGCAGCTTTAAAAGTTACTCGGTTCACGGTGGCCATACCATCTACCACATACCTGTCATAGATCCCCATATCAAGCCATGACAAAAATCTGTTTAATCCAAGGAGACCTTTCTTGATGATGATATCGACGTAAAGATTGTCGAAGTAGTACTTATTTTTAAGAACTTCAGTGTAGCCAGCAAACGTATCTGCCCAAGGTTTAACTGACTTCTTAATATACATTAAGTACGCAAGGAAGACCCCAGCAAAGGCGATAATGATAGATAAGATCGCACCAAATGTGTGGGCAGAGTGAAGCTTATGCTCGTCAGGATTTGGTCCCGCATAGCCAGTTTGGTGGTGATAGTGAGCATGCTCAAGCTCGACAGTTGGTTTTGTATCTGTTGAACCAAACGGCTCGCGAGCATGACCAACAAATCTTTCAACTTTTGGAGCTTCAACTAAGATCTTAAACCATTCAGTCTTTGAACCAAAAACTTTACCAAAGCTTTGACCTGTTAGAGTTCCGGCGAACCAGAATCCAAGAGTAAAGACTGAAAGAATAAGAAGAGGAACATTTGATCTCGCATCCAAGTGCTCATGGTGAATTTCATGAGCATCGTGGTGATCATCATGTCCATGACCATGCCCGTGACCGTGGTCATCATGACTGTGTGTTCTGTTTTCACCGTAGAAAGTTAAAAACATCATACGGAACATGTAGAAAGCTGTTAAACCTGCTCCAGCAAAACCAAGAATTGGAACGATCGCCATAAGTGGGTTTTGACCGGCCATGAAACCATAATAAAGGGCATCGCCAAGAATTCTATCTTTAGAAACAAAACCAGAGAAGAATGGAATCCCAGCAATCGCAAGCGTACAACACATCATCGCAAAGTGTGTGTAAGGAAGATACTTACGAAGACCACCAAGCTTAGGCATTTCTTGCTCATGAACTGAGTGAATAACTGAACCAGCAGACAAGAAAAGACACGCTTTAAACATCGCATGAGTAATAACGTGCATGAAAGCAGCATTATACGAACCAACACCAACACCCATGATCATATAACCAAGCTGTGAAAGAGTTGAATAAGCAAGAACCGCTTTAATATCAGTTTGAACAGTTGCAATTGTAGCTGCTCCAAAAGCAGTGATCGCACCAATTATAGCAATGAACCAAGTGATATCACCAAGAACCATAAGAGGATACATACGAAGAGAAACCCAAACTCCAGCTGTAACCATCGTAGCAGCATGGATCAATGCAGAACCAGGAGTTGGTCCCATCATCGCGTCAGGAAGCCACACTTGAAGTGGGAACTGAGCTGATTTACCCATTGCACCCAAGAAGATACAAAGAGCTGTAAAAGTAGCGAAGGAAATCCCAAGAACTGATTGACCAACAAACTTGCCTTCAGCGATGGCCGCATAAATATCAACGTAGCTAACTGAACCAAGAGTCATCCAAATAGCTGTGATACCTAAAAGAAGGAAAACATCACCCACACGTGTTGTCATGAAAGCTTTAAGAGAAGCATCTCCTGCCTTCTCTTTCTTCACATAAATACCGATCAGTGAGTAAGAACAGAAACCCATGATTTCCCAGAAGATGAACATTGAGAAAAGGTTGTCTGAAAGAACAAGACCAAGCATTGCTGATGTAAAGAGAGGAAGAAAAACAAAGAAACGACCGTGCTTCTCATCATGGTCCATATACCAAGTTGAGAAAATATGGATCAGAGTTGCTACACCTGACACCATGAGGAGCATAATAGAAGTCATGTTGTCGATATAGATACCCATATCCACTTTCCAGACGGTTGACGCGTAAGAGAGGTCAAACCATGTGAACGTTTTATGGATATAATAGTCTGTCGCAAATTTCCCGAAGACAAAATCTCCAAAAATTCGTGCAGAGAAAATGAAAGAAACAAAAATACTTAATGTCGCTAACCAGTCTCCTTGACGAGGAAGCTTTCTGCCAAAAAATGCATTTATGACAAACGCAATGACAGGTGCAAGAAAGATCGGCGCAATACTCTTAACTGTATATTCCATGTATAACCCTTAGTTTCTTAACTGAGTTGCTTCATCGATATGAATAGTTTCTTTAATTTGGAAGAAACGAATCACAATCGCGAGACCTACAGCTGCTTCAGCAGCAGCGACAACAATAATGAATAGGCTGAAAATATGTCCATCCAAGTTATTCGTCGTATACCTTGAATATGCTACAAAGTTCAATGCAGCAGCATTCAAGATCAATTCAATTCCAAGAAGTATCGCAACGATATTCTTTCTTGAAAGCATCACCACAATGCCAACGATGAAAAGGATAAGAGAAATAATTAAGTAAGAAGCTAAGCTCATCATAAATTATCCGTTATTGCTTTCTTGGACGAGCGATAATCGCTGCACCAACAAGAGCACCTAATAAAAGAACTGAAGATATTTCAAAGGCCAATACATGTTCTTTGACTAACAAGTGACCAATTTGATTAACAGTAGAAGGGAACTCGTTTCCAAAGACCTTTGGAGCATGAACTTGGGTTATGTTCATGATGAGTTTCACATTTGTAAGCGCAAATACGATAGCAACTAAAATTCCGATTCCATAAGTCCACTTGTTACCCATTGCAGGTGCAAGACCTAGAAGGTTCTGTGCTCGAGAAACGAAATCTTTCCCACCAGTAAGCATTACCGCAAAAAGCATCAAAATAACGATACCACCTACGTAAACCATGATCTGAGTAACGGCGACGAAATCTGCCCCCAAAGTAGCATAGAGTCCGGCCATACCGATCAATGATCCAAGAAGGAAAATACACGAGTGCATGATGTTTTTTGTGACTGCCACAGCAATAGCACAGCCAACAGTGAGTAGTGCAGACGCTAAAAATAATAATTGAACGAACATTGATAATCCTTAATTAATGGCCACCGAACACGATGTCGGCCATAGATTTACCATTGAATACGACTAACCAAACCGCACATCCAACAAGGTTGAAAATTGCAATTGGTGTTAAATATTTCCAACAAATAGCCATTAACTGGTCAACTCGGAGTCTTGGAAAAGTCCAACGAACCCAAATGACCACATAATAAAGAAGAAGAGCTTTCGTCATAAAGACGACAATTTGAGCAAACTGAGTAGGAATAATATCTATTTCAAGATGAAATGGAAGATTACCACCACCTAAAAAGAGAGCAGCACCAACACCGCAAACAACGAATACTTCGATGTACTCAGCAAGAGCAAAGAAACCGAAACGCATTCCTGTATACTCTGTGTGATAACCAGAAACGAGCTCAGACTCAGCTTCAGGTAAGTCGAACGGAGCGCGGTTTGTTTCAGCTAGAGCACCGATGAAATAAACAAAGCCAGCAATGAATGCAAATGGGTTATGGAATAAAAACCAATTAACTGGTGTTCCTTCCTGACGAGAAAGAATTGTTCCAAACCCCATACCGCCTGCTAGGAGCGTGATCGCGAGAATTGAAATCGTAACAGGGATCTCGTAAGAAATAATCTGAGAAGCACCACGAAGACCACCAAGCATCGACCATTTTGAGTTAGAGGCATATCCACCTAAAAAAACACTCACACCAACAAGTGATGAAATAGCAATTAAGTAGAAAATCCCTACGTTAAGATCTGCAAGCATAAAGCCATTTGACCATGGAAGAACTGCAAGAGTTGCGAATACACCAAGAAGAGCAAGCATTGGGGCTAAATAGAAAAGAAATTTGTCGGCCGTGTGAGGCATAACATCTTCTTTTGTTATCATCTTCACACCATCAGCTAAAAACTGAAGGATTCCGTAAGGACCAACACGGTTTGGACCAATACGCTGTTGGATATCTGCTGAAATTTTTCTTTCCGCGAATGTCCCGAGTCCACCAATCGTTGCACAAAGACCAACTATGGCCACTGCAGCAAGAAGGTAGATTGCAAAAGCCAAAAGGGACTCATGTTTACCAAATAGATTTAATAAAATGTCATAAAACTCATACTGAGAAAGATAACTTACAAGAGTTTGGTTCATGGAGCGTAACCTTATTTATTATTTTTTAAAGATACTTGGTAAGACTTCACCCAATCAAGATCACCTTTCTTCCAACAGTAGGCAATTCCCTCGATTAAGACAGAGATAAAACTTAAAAAGATGAGAAGAGCATAACCACCTTCACCCATATCGTTTAGCTCTCTAAATATTGAAGCAACCGGAAACATAAGTACCGATTCCACATCGAAAATGATAAAAATTAATCCGACAACATAGAAGCGTACGTTGAATGCAGACCATGCTGAACCAACTGGCATCTCTCCACACTCATACGGAGTAGATTTAAGATGAGAAGGCTTTTTAGGTGCGAGTAAAACAGAAGCAAAGTGTCCACCTACGAATAGGAGAACTGCTAGGCCCATCAGGATAACAATAGGCATTAAGCCATCAAACTGAGCTGGTGTCATGGAATCTCCACTGCATTTTAAAGTCGCAAAAAAGTAATTTTAAGATACAAAAGATGTTGAATTTAGGAAAGATGTTATTTTAAGTTGAGACGATGTATTGTATAGGTTAGCCCGTCGCAACAGATAGCGTAAAAAACAAACTTATTTCATCAGGATTAGTGTGACATTGTTTAGCGGCATATCTAACAAAATAAATTACTGGCTTCAAAGTCAGCAAGAACTAACTATGAAAGGTGTTTCACCTAATCAATGGTGTCTTCTTGCAGGTAGTTATTTTTCAACCCAGCTATTTCAATCAACTCATCTTCTTATTTGCTCTGACCAAGACGAGGCAGAGGATGTTTATGAATCACTGAAGCATTTAAAGAACGTGTCTTTTTACCCTGGGCATAATCATAGTTTATATAGTTCGATTATGACTTCGGAGAGCGCTCTACTGGCGCGATGGTCTACAATTCAAAAGCTTCAGACCTTATCTACAAATATTATTGTAACAACGGTTGAGGCCGCTCTACTGCTCGGACCTGACGATGGCTTTTTCCGAAAAAACAGTTTTACAGTAAAAAAAGATGACATCATTTCTCCATATGATTTGGCCAAGAAGCTGACTGAAATGGGTTACTACCCAAGTAGTACTATTGAAGAACCGGGTACCTTTGCAAGAAGGGGAGAGATCTTTGATGTATATCCGATTTCTCATCCACCAGTTCGAATTCAGTACTTTGATGATTTAATAGAAGAAATTTTTGGAATTGAACTAGAAACTCAAAAAACAAATCGAGAAGTTTCATTCAATGAAATTTGTTTTATTCCTGGAGCTGGTTATCTGACTGGAGACGAGTACGCTACAAGACTTCGATCAAGACTTCCGCAGGCCCAACCTGCATTTAAAAATAAGTACGAAACGAGGAAAAAACTTTTTTCAAGAATTGCTGAGGGACAGCTTTTTGAAAATTACGCTCTCTATATTCCACTCTTTTTTGATGCACCTAAAACGCTTTTAGATTTTCTACCCAAAGAAACGATCATAACCTATTTCAACCCAGACAATGGTTTGAAGAATTTTGACCTTTTCTACGCGGCCCAAAGAGAGGACTACGAAGCCCTCCAGAATGATGTTGAAAGTTTTTCAGTAATACCTGGGCCAGAAAATTTTTATCTCGACCGTATTCCAAATCTCCCTTTTAAAAAATTGAATATAAGCCAACTTGATATTTCAATTAATCTTGATACTCCCTTTGATAAAGAACTTCATTTAAATTTTGAAAAACTCAAATCCTATTTACAAATGAAGCTCCAGATGTCTGGTAATATTCCAGAGAATAAATTCGAGTATATTAAAGGATGCCTGAAGGTCCTTAGAAAAGAACTCGATGTTCGCGGAAGCCTGGTCGTGAATTATAAAACAGAAAGTGCACGACAAGAATTGCAGTACCTACTTGAAGAAAATCACCTGACGGATATTGGTGAGAGGCTCCAGTATGTTTCTGGAAAGCTCGACGAGGGCTTTTATTATAAAAACGAACATATTTTTGTTTTATCTGAAGGAGACTTTTTTTCAGTTAAAAAGAAAAAAGCCAAGCAGTTAAAGTCTGTTGATAAAGATCTTTTCGCTGAACAACTCGCAACCCTGAAAATCAATGACTATGTGATCCACCGTGATTATGGGATCGGCGTCTACAAAGGTTTAGAAACGATTTCGGCAATGGACCAAAGTAATGACTATCTCGTTATTCTCTATGAGGATAACGATAAAGTTTATGTTCCTGTTTATAAACTAAACCTGGTTCAAAAACACGCAGACTCTTCTTCCGGTCTTAAAGTTGCTTCTTTAAAATCTAAAAAATTTGCTGAACTAAAACAAAAAGCGCGTGGGTCGGTCAAAAAACTCGCATTCGATTTATTAAAGCTTCAAGCAGAAAGAAAGCTGCGCGGGGGTTTTGCTTACTCGGCGCCTGATCATATGTTTAAAGAATTTGAGCTCTCTTTTCCATTTGAGGAGACTCCTGATCAATCCAAGGCCATTATGGATGTTCTTGAGGACATGCAAAATTCTTATCCTATGGACCGACTAGTTTGTGGTGATGTAGGGTTCGGCAAAACCGAAGTGGCAATTCGTGCAGCGATGAAAGCTGTTTTAGATAAAAAACAAGTTGTGGTGCTAGTTCCAACTACAGTCCTTGCACTTCAGCACTATCACTCTTTTAAACGACGCTTTGAAAAATTCCCAGTAAACATTGATTTTATCTCACGCTTTAAAAGCGCAAAAGAGAAATCCGCAGTCATGGCCCAGGTCGCGGAAGGAAAAATTGATATCCTCGTTGGTACCCATGCCGTACTTTCTGATAAAATGGAGTTCCATGATCTTGGACTTCTCATCATAGATGAAGAGCACAGATTCGGTGTTGCTCACAAAGAAAAACTAAAAGTTATAAAATCTGAAGTCGATGTCTTAACGATGACGGCGACTCCAATTCCAAGAACACTTCAGCTTTCTTTTTTAGGAATCCGTGACCTGTCTTTGATTCAAACTGCTCCTCCAAGGCGGCAGGCGATTAAGACATACATCATTAAAGAAGATGATCTCACATTAAAATCAGCCATTGAAAAAGAACTCTCACGTGGTGGTCAGATTTATTACGTTCACAACAGAGTTCACGATATCGAAGAGCACGAACTTTATTTGAAGAAGCTTGTACCTAAAGCACGAATTTCTGTCACTCATGGACAGATGAATGAAAGAGAGCTTGAAAAGAGAATTAACGATTTTTATGATCATAAATCAGACATACTTTTAGCGACCACAATCATTGAATCTGGGATTGATATTCCGAATGCAAACACCATGATTATTGATCGTGCGGATACTTATGGTCTTGCTCAGCTTCACCAACTCCGTGGAAGAATTGGTCGATCAGACCGTAAGGCCTACGCTTATTTTATTGTTCCTGAAAATAAAATCATCTCCGATACTGCTCAAAGAAGACTCCAGGCCCTTCAAACATACGCTGAAATGGGCTCGGGTTTTGCACTCGCGTCTTCAGACATGGAGATCCGTGGGGCAGGGGATATTCTTGGTGGTGAACAGTCTGGTCACATTGAATCGATTGGTCTTGAGTTCTACATGGATCTCTTAAGTGAGGCCATCCAAGAGTTAAAAGGTGAGCAAAAAGTCTCAGTGAAAAATATTGAAATTCAGGCGCCGTTCTCGGCCTTCATACCTAATAGCTACATCACTGACCATGCATTAAGGTTGAAATACTATAAGCGCTTATCCAACTCTAACAAGATGGATCGCCTGGAAGACATAGCATCAGAAATTAACGATGCTTTTGGAATCACACCAAAAGAGCTAGAAGCTCTCTATTCAATACTTCGCGCCAGAATTATTTTCCAACCTCTAGGCCTTAAAGTGGTGAAAGTTTCCGGTGCTCAGATTGCTCTTTTCTTTGATCAAGAAATACTTAACTGGAACCATCAGCTAAGAGATAAGATGTTGAAGTTCTTCATAAATAAACCCAAGTTATATAAAATAAATCCTGATTCTTCAGTCATTGCACTTTTTAAAGAACCGGTAAATCATCATATGCTTTTGGAGTTCGCAAAACATATTGCGGCCGAAATGGGTGTATGATATTGTTTTTATTAGAAAATATAAAACCACAGGGATGTGTATGAAAAAACTTTCTCTAGCAATAGTTGCTTTCACAGTTTCTATTTCTTCGTTTGCTCAAGGCCAAGTAGTGGCCACTGTTAATGGACGTTCAATCACCAAAAAACAATTTGAAGAGTATCATCTTCAAAATTTAAAATTTGTTGGTCAAAGAAAAATCACTAAAGAAGTTTCTCTCCAAGATCTTATCAATCGTGAACTTGGTATTCAGAAGGCCAAGAAATCTGGTCTCGAGAAAGACCCAGCGATTATCTCTAAACAAGAAGACATACTTTTCCATGCTCAGATTTCAAAAGATCTAGAGGGTGAATTTAAAAAAATTTCCGTTTCTGATGACGATGTAAAAAAATACTATGAAGACAATAAAGAATATAGAACGGCCCAGATTCTTTACCGTTTAAGAGTTGAACCTACTCCTGAAGAAGTGAAAGCTGCGCTTACTCAGTCATTAGATATCTACGAAATTCTTCAAAAAGAGCCAGATAGCTTCGCTAAATACGCTAACAAATTTTCACAAACTTCGAATGCACCTGTTGGTGGTGATCTTGGCTTCCAAGTTCCAACTCGTTTAGCACCTGAATACTTTGAAGCAATTAAGAACCAAAAGGTCGGTTACATCACTAAGCCAGTTAGAACTCAGATGGGTTACCATGTCATAAAAATTCTTGGCGTTAAGAGCTATGACCAGATCGACAAAAACTTGTACAAGAAAATTATTTACGATACAAAAAGAGACGCCATTATTGAGAATTATTTCAAGACTATGGCCAAGGGTGCTGACGTTAAGACAAACCCTAACCTTTTATAAATTTGTTGGTCCGTGAAACTATTTATTTTTATCATCTGCCTGAGTATGGGTGTTGCCCATGCTCAGGATTCAAATTCTTCCGAAAAACTTCTCGATAAAATCGTCGCAGTCGTTAATACACGTGTTATTTCTCTATCTGAAATCAGTCGAGTTCAAGAAACTCTTGATGCTCGTAGAGAGATTTCTGCCGCTGTTTATACTGAAAAGAAGTACGACCAAAAAGAACTACTCAATATTCTTATTAGGTCATTTATTATTAGAGATAAGATCAACGCCCAGGGATATGTCATCAACGATGATGCTGTTGAGTCTCGAATAAAAATGACTGAGGATAGATTAGGTCTTAAACGCGCAGATCTCCTGACTTTTTTAAAAGGTAAGGGATTAACGTATGAAGAGTATTTTGAAATTATTCGCGAAACGATGGAATTCAATATTTTTGCTCAGAGAATTATTGCCCCACTTATCTCAGTGACGGAGCAGGAAATTAAGAATGAGTACTACCGTCGTAACAGCACGAACAACGCACTTTCTTTTAAGTACAACCTTGTTGATTTTTACATCCCCGAAAGTAAGCTCATCGACAAAGATGAGAACAAGTTTCTTGCTGTCCTAAAGGACTATCAGCTTACTGGTAAACTCCCGGAAGAGTACAAGGATCTTGAATCTAACAATCTTGATGATCTTAATGAAGATGGACTTTCGCCTGAGCTTGGAAAAATCCTTAAACAGGCCTCAGAAGGATCATTCTCAAAAGGGATCTCACTAAATTCACACCTACATGTTTTTTATGTTCAAAAGAAAGACCTCGTAGAATCTCAGGACTTTTTAAAGAACAAAGAACTTATCCAGAATGATATTTTCACATCAAAAGGAAAGTCTGTGACTACCAATTGGTTTGATCGCGAATATTCAAACTACTACATTAAAAATCTTCTCTAGATATGAGAGTCTATGTCAGCCAAGGCCATGAGCAGGGAATTGGACTGGAAGTTTTTTTTAAGTCTTGCTTACTCCTAAAAAAATCTGATTTAGAAAAAATCACACTCATTGGCTTCAAAGATTCTGTAGAACGGACTCTAAAATCAATTCGTCATCCTTTCACAATATATGATGACTCAGTTGTATTATCGGGCACTCGGATTCTAGCTTTATGGCAGAATGAGCTTAACCACTCTGAAAGTTTCACATCTCTAAAAGTCGGTATGAAATTAGCGGAGGAGGGTGGAGTTCTTTTCACACTCCCAACATCTAAAGATCAATTTCCTGGCTTCCCAGGCCATACTGAATATTTTAGATCACATTATAAGCAAAGTGATCTTGGGATGTACTTTTCTTCTCCCAAATTGCAGGTCCTTCTTCTATCAGACCATGTTCCAGTCAATGCTCTATCCGAAATTATGACCGAGGAACTAATTTATACCAGATTAAAAACAGCCATCGAGTCTCTTCAAAAATGGTCATGGCCTATTCCTCGTGTCATTGTTTCTGGTATGAACCCACATGCTGGAGAGAATGGTCTTATTGGCCATGAAGATATGCGCATCAAATTGGCCGTCAAACGAATTAAATCAGAACTAAAAATTGAAATGTCTGGTCCATTACCAGGTGATACAATGGTGCTCGAGCAAAAGTCGATCCAAGACATTTTAGTGTATGTTTTTCATGACCAAGGTTTAGGTGTTTTTAAAGGTCTCCAAGGTTTTATTGGTTCAAATATAACACTTGGACTACCATACCCACGCTTTAGCCCTGATCATGGAACATCTTTTAATCTGTTTGAAAAAAATCAGGCCGACTACCGTGGTTGTTCCTATGCTTTAAATGAAGCTCTGAAAATTTTGGAGAAGGTTTCAAATGGAAAAAATTCAAGTCACAAAAGCAAAAGTTCATAATCTCAAAAGTATTGATGTCTCACTGCCTAGACATTCGTTAACTGTCATCACTGGTCCTTCAGGATCAGGAAAATCATCGTTAGCTTTTGATACCATCTATGCTGAAGGACAAAGAAGATACATTGAGTCCCTTTCGAGTTACGCTCGCCAATTTATTGGACAAACCGAAGCCCCAGAGGTCGAAAGCATCACAGGTCTTTCGCCCGCGATAGCAATTGATCAAAAATCGACGTCCAAAAATCCTCGATCTACCGTTGGTACAATTACTGAAATTTACGATTACTTACGTTTACTTTACGCAAGACTCGGTGATGCTCATTGCCCAGATACGGGTGAGAAAGTGGCCAAACAATCTCCGCAACAGATCGTCGAACAAATCACAAAATTTAAAAACGGAGCAAAACTACAAATTCTTTCACCTGTCATTAGGTCAAAAAAGGGTGAACATAAAGAGGAACTTGCTAAGTACTTAAGCATGGGCTTTTCTCGCATCAGACTGAATAAAGAGATTCTCTCACTAGAGGATAAAATTGTTGTTAATAAGAGTAAGTTTAATGACATCGATATCATTGTCGACCGGTTAGTTATTAAAGAGGGGATTAAGCCTCGTCTTACAGAATCAGTTGAGCAAGCGCTTAAACTATCTGATGGATATCTTATTGTCCTTGCGGACGATGAAGAGCATTTTTTCAGTGAAAAGAATTACTCATTTAAGTCAGGAAAAAGTTATCCTGATCTTGAGCCAAGATTGTTTTCATTTAATTCACCGCTTGGTGCCTGCCAAACTTGTAATGGTCTCGGTGTTACTAAGCTTTTTGATATCGATGGACTTCTGCTCGATGAGACCTTATCTCTGGAGGATGGAGCAATCCCTATTTTAAAGAAAAATACTTTCCTCATGCAGATGGTGAGGTCTGTTGCCCTTACTGAAAAAATTGATATCGAAAAACCATTCAATAAGCTCCCAGAGAAGTTTACAAACATTCTCTATAATGGAACTGATAAAATCTACACGTACAAATTTGAATCAGAGAACTCATCATGGAACTTTAAGAAAGAATTCCCTGGAATCGTTGCTTGGCTTGAGAAAAAGTATAACGAATCGGAATCTGAGAAAACTCGTGCTGACCTTGAAGAATACATGATTATCAAAAAATGCCCTTCTTGCTTAGGTCAAAAGCTCAATCCTTTTGCATTGGCCGCGACAATTGACGGAAAAGGAATCATGGAGATCTGCGATCTTTCTATATCTGAAGCTGCAGTCTTTTTTGATAAACTTGAATTTACCGGCAACCGTGCAATTATTGCAAATAAGGTTTTAAAAGAAATTCGTGATCGAATTAGATTTCTTTTAAACGTCGGTTTAAATTATTTAACACTTAACCGAGATGCGATGACTCTCTCAGGGGGCGAGTCGCAAAGGATTCGTCTTGCAACACAAATTGGCTCGGCTTTATCAGGAGTTCTTTACGTTTTGGATGAGCCAAGTATTGGTCTTCACCAACGTGATAACGAAAAACTCATCAAAACACTTATTGCTTTAAGAGATATCGGCAACACAGTTCTTGTTGTAGAACACGATGAAGATACGATGCTTGCAAGTGATTACCTAATCGATATGGGTCCGAAGGCCGGAATCCACGGTGGTGAAATTGTTGCCGCCGGAACTCCAGGCGAAGTCGCAAAAAACAAAAATAGCATTACTGGCAAATATCTTTCCGGCGAACTTAAAATTGAAGTTCCTAAAGTCAGAAGAAATCTCTCTAACTACATCGTTTTGGATAAGGCCAAAGAACACAATCTTAAAGATGTTACTCTCAAACTCCCACTTGGTGGCATGACTTGTATCACTGGAGTTTCTGGTTCTGGCAAATCAACACTTGTTCATAAAATTCTTATCCCGGCGATCAAGAATTATCTCTCTCGTGGAAGAAGAGGAAATTCGGCAAACTACAGATCAATTACTGGTGTTGATAAAATTCAAACAATCATAGAACTTGATCAGTCACCAATTGGAAGAACTCCTCATTCAAATCCTGCAACCTACACAGGTCTTTTTGATGATATTAGAAATATTTTTTCCATGACCAATGAATCGAAAGTCCGCGGTTACAAACCTGGACGGTTTTCATTTAACGTGAAAGGTGGTCGCTGCGAAACATGTGAAGGAAATGGAATGCTTAAAATCGAAATGCATTTCTTACCCGATGTTTATGTTACTTGCTCTGAATGCAGAGGCTCTCGCTATAATAATGAAACTCTTTCAATTCTCTACCGTGGAAAAAATATTTCAGATGTTCTCAATATGAGTATTGAAGAAGCCGAACCTTTCTTCGAAAATCACCCTAAAGTTAATAGAGCACTTAAAGTTTTAAATTCAGTAGGGCTTGGTTATATAAAACTCGGACAACCTGCTACAACTCTCTCTGGTGGTGAAGCTCAAAGAATGAAACTCTCTCGAGAGCTCTCAAAATCTGTGAAAGGTTCTACCCTATACGTCTTAGATGAACCAACAACGGGCCTTCATTTCGAAGACATCAGTATCCTTCTCAAAGCTTTAAATAAACTCATAGAGCAAGGTCATTCGCTCCTAGTAATTGAACATAACCTAGATGTTATTAAAACTGCAGACTGGGTGATAGATCTTGGTCCTGAAGGTGGAAAGGGCGGAGGAGAGATTGTTGCTGAAGGAACTCCTGAAGTCGTAGCGAAGGTTAAAGAATCCTTTACAGGAAAGTATCTTGCAAGAATGCTTAACACTAAATAAAAAAAGGGACCCAGAGGCCCCTTTCTTATTTTCAGACTTTAATCTTAAAATTAAACAGCTTTCTGAAGGATAAGGAACGCGATACCGAAACCGAAAAGAACTAGAGACTCGATAAGTGCAAGAGCAAGAATCATTGGAGTCTGAAGTTTTTCAGCAGCAGCTGGGTTACGAGCGATACCTTCAAGAGCTACAGAAGCAGCTTTACCTTGAGCCATAGTTCCGCTTACTACTGCAGCAGCGAAAGTAAGAGCAGCTGAAAGAACTACCCATGAGTTTGTTGACATAGCTGTTGATACTGTTTCATTCATTTTAATTTCCCTTTGTTAGAAATAAATAGTGATCTTAGTGGTGCGCCTCATGCTCATCATGATCGTGATGTGCAGTCGCCATACCAATATAGATCATTGTTAAAAGTGTAAATACGAAAGCTTGTAGAAATCCTACAAAAATCCCCATTGCATAGAATGGAATAGGAACGATGTATGGAACAAGATCAGAGAAGATTCCAAGGATCAAGTGATCCCCGTCCATATTCCCTCTCAAACGTAGCGCAAGAGAGAGTGGTCTAACTGATACAGAGATAATTTCGATAGGAAAAATAAGAAGCGCAAGAGCAGGCATAGGCCCTGCGAAGTGCTTCATGTAACTCACAAACCCAACAGCTCTAATACCTTGAACGTTGAAGTAAACGAATGTGAACAAACCAAGAGCAAGAGTCGTATTTAAGTTTTGGTTTGGTGACAAGGAACCTGGGAAAATACCAATTAAGTTATTAATTAAAATGAAGAGGAAAACAAAGATAACGTAAGAGAAATATTTCTTAGCACTTTCTTCGCCCATTACAGTTTTTGCTGTTCCATACATCGCTTCGCCAAGCGCTTCGATGATATTTCTTGCTGAGATACCCTTATCTGGAATGATGAAGTTTTTTGCTGAAGCTAATTGAGCACGGTAAACAACACCCGCAACGATCATAATAAATGCCCCAAAGATTAAGGCAAGTGTATGGGCCGGCAAATGGGTTGCGTGGGAAGCCTGGGTAAAGAAATTGTATCCGCTTGATGCAAAAGCAGCTTGAGTGAGAAATAGACCAATAAAACCAATAAGTTTCATATTTTTACCCTAACAATTTTTAATAGTTGTTTTTAATACTTACGACCTGAATTATCAATTGGAAAAAGATAATCATGAAGAGTTTTATTACGAGTTCTTTTTTATAAAAATAGATAAGAGCAATAAGGCTAAAAAGCATGAAGAATTTAAGCCCCATAAGAATCAAAATTCTACCAAGACTTGAACGCCCTGCGCTATTCCCTGCCGCTGAAGCTGTGACCGATTGGACAATTTTAACGAGTAAAGTATGGTTGATAATAAGCATGGAAAGGGCGCCAAGCAAGGCCAAGGTATCAAGTGTTAAGCCACCGCCAAAATAAATAGCTGGAATGACATTAATCATTGAGAGTTTGTAAAATCCACTACCTATTTTTTTTTCTTCCATGAGACCTGTATCATTTTTATAAGAATTACACTTACGACCGCTAAAAGGACTAACTGAGCAGTGCCTTGCGATACTACCTTAGCTTCTACTAATGCTTGAAAGCCAAAAAACACTCCCAAAATTGTCGAGGGTAAACCCAAGGCCAGTGCGAGAGCTTTTTGCCAGCTATTCATAAAAACACCATCGAAAATATTCTTCACAAGATAACCGAATTTCGGTCTTTGGTCTACGTTGTTTAGCGCTTTCTTGCTACTCGTCGGGCATAGAGAGATTTCAGTCTCGCTCTCAATACATCTGGATTTGGGTAGGAGGGGAGAAGTGAATAATAAATATTATAGGCTTCCTTGAGCTTCTCATTCGATTCATAAGCATTCGCAATTAAGAACTTAACCTTAACTATTTGATCCTTACGTCGCTCACGTTTTAAATACTCAAGCCAATAATCAACCGCTTTGTCCCAGTTCTTATTATAAAACTCGATGAGTGCCATTTGGTTAAAAGCTTCAACGTAATAAGGATTTGTTGGCTGATTCAATATCTGAGTGAAAATTTCTCGGGCCTTGTTATATTTTCCCATTTCAAAATAGGACTCACCAACTCTTAAATAGTAGTAATCATAGTTTTTAAGTTTTGGCTTGAATTCCATCAAGGTCTGATAGGCACGAATGGACTCATTAAAGTTTTTAGCAAAGCTAAAGTTAATATCGGCCATTTTTTCAAGTGACTTAACCTGCCACAGTGGATCGTCTACATTATCAATAATAAATTTATAGTACTTCAGCGCCTTCACCTGTTCATCAAGGTAGAGGTAATAGATCTCCGCAAGCTGGTAGTTAATTTTTGTTTTAATTACTTTAGAAGGGTTCTTTTTTAAGACACGCTCATAAAGCTCTACTGCCTTCGAGAAGTCCTGAAGATCAACATATTTTTGAGCAGTGAGAATGTCTTGATTGAGCCCCGAGGTAAAGTCACAAGAATTTACCCCGAGGGCCAAAAGAATAATTAAAAGATTATTGTACAGGTGTCTCAGATGATTCACCTTCAGTTGTATCATCTTCAGCTTCAGCTATTTTTTCAACAGCTACAACTTTTTCGTCAGGTTTGACATTAATCAAACGAACACCTTGGGTATTTCGGCCGAGGAGTGAAATTCCAGAAATTTTGGTTCTGATAACTTGACCTTTGTCCGTAATGATCATGAGATCATCTTTATCAGTCACAGGTAAAATACCCATGATATCACCAGTTTTTTCTGTAAGTTTCATGGCAAGAATTCCTTTACCACCACGAGACTGTTTACGATATTCTTCTGCCGCAGAACGCTTACCGTATCCACGAGAAGTCACTGTTAAAATTTCTGAGTTGTCATCAATGACTTCCATTCCGATAACACACTCGTCATCTTCCAGGCTCATTCCTTTCACACCTTGTGACACTCGACCTTGAGGACGACAATCATCTTCGTGGAAACGAATTGATTTTCCTCCAGATGAAGCAAGTAGAACGTCTTTCTTACCATCGGTAATTCTTACGCCTAGGATTTCATCACCTTCAACAACCTTTATCGCTTTAAGACCGTTTTGGCGCATATTCTTGTATTCAGAAAGTTCTGATTTTTTCACAATCCCTTGTTTTGTAGCAAAGATAAGATAGCTACCTTCAGCTTCACGAGGAACAGTGATAATTTCTTTTACTTTTTCATCGGCCGGAACATTAATGATGTTCACAATGTTTCGACCTTTAGCTGTACGTAAACCTTCTGGAATTTGGTAAACCTTGATCGAGAACACAGTTCCCTTATCAGTAAAGATCATTAGATTATCGTGAGTATCTGCAGTGAAAATGGATGTATAGAAATCCTCATCAAGTTCAGCGCCTTTCACACCTTTACCACCACGTTTTTGCGCGCGGTATGTGTCTTTCGCCATACGCTTCAAGTAACCTTTCTGAGTAATCGTCACGATCACTTCTTCATTCTTAATCAGATCTTCCATTTGAATTTCATCGGCCTGAGCGATGATTTCAGTCTTACGAGCATCTCCGTAGTTCTCTCTGATTTCTGTAAATTCAACACGGATGATATCTTTAATCTGCTCTTCGGATCCTAGAATTCCTTCTAAGCGAGCGATCTCTTTCATGATGTTTTCGTAGTCAGCAATAATCTTATCTCTTTCAAGACCAGTTAAACGCTGGAGACGCATATCCAAAATAGCTTGCGCTTGAATTGGTGAAAGCGTGTAGCGACTCATTAACTGATCTTTTGCCTGGGCCGGGCCTTCAGACTTTTTGATCATCTCAACGATTTCGTCGATGTTCTCAACAGCAACTTTAAGACCCTCTAAGATGTGAGCGCGCTCTTTTGCTTTTTTGAGTTCATAGGTTGTACGACGGATAACGATCTCACGACGGTGCTCAATGAAACACTGAAGTTGTTCTTTAAGGTCCATGACCTTTGGTTGGCCATTGTAGATCGATAAGAAAATGATGCCGAACGAAACCTGCATTTGAGTTTGCTTATAGAGCCTGTTCAAAAGCACAGATGCTTGTTCGCCACGTTTAACGTCGATAACAACTCGAATACCTTCACGTGAAGATTCGTCGCGAATATCAGAAATTCCCTCTATTGCTTTTTCAGTTACAAGCTCCGCAATCTTTTCAATTAAGCGGGCCTTGTTAACTTGATAAGGAAGTTCCGTAATAATGATTTTTTCACGATCATTTTTTCCAACTTCAATATCGGCTTTCGCACGAATTTGGATAACACCCTTACCAGTGTGGTAAGCTTGCTGAATTCCCGCAGTACCATGAATCGATCCAGCAGTTGGAAAGTCTGGACCAGGAATAATTTTAATCAGATCATGAACAGTCATATGAGGCGTATCAAGAAGCGCCAAGAGACCATTAGTAATTTCAGTTAAGTTATGAGGAGGAATGTTTGTTGCCATCCCCACCGCAATACCCGCCGAACCATTAATTAAAAGATTTGGAATTTTTGTTGGAAGAACTGTTGGTTCTTGCAAAGATCCGTCATAGTTATCCTGCCAATCCACAGTTTCTTTATCGATATCTCCAAGCATATCGTTAGTGAGTTTTTGCATTCTCACTTCGGTATATCGCATGGCCGCTGCACTATCTCCGTCGATGGAACCGAAATTCCCTTGACCGTCGATAATTGTATATCTCATAGAGAAATCTTGTGCTAAACGCACCATTGCTCCATACACAGCAGAGTCACCATGCGGATGGTATTTACCGATAACGTCACCCACCACACGAGCAGACTTCAAGTAAGGTCTGTTGTGGTAGTTATTAAGCATGTGCATGGCATACAACACACGTCTATGAACTGGTTTAAGACCATCACGTACATCTGGGAGAGCTCGACCAACGATTACCGACATCGCGTAGTCGAGGTAACAGTTTTTCATCTCATCTTGGATGAGAAGGGGAGTGATATTTCCGTGATTAGCAGCTGAATTATTGTTTTCGTCGCTCATATCTTTCGTCCTTAAAATTAAATATCGAGGTTACGCACATTCAGAGCATTTGTTTCCACAAAATCTCTACGTGGTTCAACCTGGTCACCCATTAACACTGAGAAAACCTGATCAGCATCAATTGTATCTTCGATTTTTACTTGAAGAAGTGTTCGATTAGCTGGGTTCATCGTTGTTTCCCAAAGCTGTTCTGGATTCATCTCTCCGAGACCCTTATACCGTTGAATATAAGCACCTTGGCGACCTTCATTAGATACATATGCAGCAAACTCACCAAGCCCTGTATGTTTTGATGAGCTTCCAGAATATTTAACTTCAAATGTTGATGAGATGTAGCGCTTAATTCCGTCGTACTGGTTCATAAGATCTGCAAACTCAGAAGACTCAGAAAAGTTCACGCCAATTCTAAAGTTTTTTGTTTTGAGAGCAGAGAAGACTTGGATTCTAAGCATGTAGCCTAAATTCTTCACATCTTCTTCAACATTCAAGTCATATTTTTTAAGTGAAACATGACCTGTGTTATTAAGTTTTTGCGTGATTGATTCGGCATAAGCTGCGAGCTTCGCTTTATCTTTCATCATTTCCGGGGTGAGTGTTCCATCTTCAACAATCGTCTTTAAAAAATTCGCATCATAATGACGATCATATGACTCTAGTGTTCCTGTGTAATTTCTGTACTTGTTAACAAGTGATTTAACCGTATCAAGTTCAAACTTGTTCTGATCAATAACGACTTCACATTCAGAAAGAGAACTTGAAACGAGGTAGTTTTCTAGCTCTCCACCATCTTTCAAGTAGCGCTCATTCTTACCTTTTTTGTATTTATAAAGAGGTGGTTGAGCAATATACAAGTGACCACGTTCAACGATCTCTGGTAAATGACGGTAGAAGAGAGTGAGGAGGAGTGTTCGAATGTGTGATCCATCCACGTCCGCATCTGTCATAATCACAATTTTATAGTAGCGAAGTTTTGAGACATCAAAAGAGTCTTTACCGATACTTGTTCCGATTGCTTGAACGAGCATTTTTATTTCATCGTTTGATAACATTTTATCATAACGAGCTTTCTCTACGTTAAGAATCTTCCCCTTAAGAGGTAATACGGCTTGCGTACGACGGTCTCGTCCTTGTTTTGCAGATCCGCCCGCGGAGTCACCCTCAACGATATAAATTTCACAAATCTCAGGATCCTTCTCCTGACAGTCTGCCATTTTTCCTGGAAGACCAGAAAAGTCTAAAACTGATTTACGTCGTGTCAGCTCTCTTGCTTTACGAGCGGCTTCTCGAGCAGCTGCTGCATCGATTGATTTTTTAAGAATCGTCTTACCAACGTTTGGATTTTCTTCGAGGTAAATTTTGAATCTATCCCCAACCAAAGAGTTCACAATCCCTTCGACTTCTGAGTTACCAAGTTTTGACTTCGTTTGACCTTCAAATTGTGGATTCGTGAGTTTAACTGAAATAATGGCAGTTAAACCTTCTCTCATATCATCACCCGTAAGAGAAATTTTGATATTTTTAAGAAGATTATTATCTTTAGCGTAGTTATTTAATACACGTGTAAGAGCTGTCTTAAAACCAGAAACATGTACACCACCTTCAGGCGTGTTAATGTTATTGGCGTAAGAAGTAAGAGTTTCCGAATAACCATCAGTCCACTGCATGGCCACTTCAACTTCATAGTTATCACGTGATTGGAAGAAGTAGATTGGTTCTTTGTGAATAGGAGTTTTAGCTCTGTTAAGATATTCAGCAAACGCCGCAAGACCACCTTCATAGTGGAAAGTTTCCTCTTTATCTGACCTTTCATCTTTTAAAGAGATCTTAAGACCCTTGTTTAAGAAGGCCATCTCACGGAAACGATTTGAGAGAGTATCGTAGCTATATTCATGAACTTCAAAAATTTCATTATCAGACTTGAATGTAACGGAAGTCCCAGTATCTTTTAGGTCACAGTCACCAATTACTTTTAATGGCTCTTTGGCAGCCCCTTGAGCAAATTCTAAACGGTGAAGTTTTCCATGTTTTTTAATTTCAATTCGAACCCACTTTGAAAGGGCGTTCACTACAGAAGCACCAACTCCGTGAAGACCACCAGAGACCTTATAAGCCCCGCCTTCTTCATTAAATTTTCCTCCTGCATGAAGTTTTGTATACACAACTTCGGCCGCAGAGATGCCTTCGCCTTCAACCAAGTCAGTAGGAATTCCACGACCGTTATCAACAACGGTAATCGAGTTATCCACATGAATTAAGACTTTGATGTCTGTGCAATAGCCTGCCAGCGCTTCATCCACAGCATTGTCCACAATTTCATAGACGCAGTGGTGGAAGCCTCGGAAACCTGTATCACCGATATACATACCGGGACGTTTCCTTACAGCTTCAAGGCCTTCTAGAATTTTAATCTGGCTGGCATTGTATTCGGTGTTAACTTTTGAAATAGAATCAGGAGTTTGATTCATTCAGATGCTCCTATCCATGGTTTGTGAGCGTTCCATGTTCAATATAAAACTTTTTAGACTCTGGAATTTTCTCCAGTTCTTTCCCAAAATTTTCATTAGCGGTTGTAATCAATACCTGGAAGTTTTTTGTTTCCAAATATTGGATCAAATTTTTCCATCTCTGGCTATCCAATTCGCCAGAAACGTCGTCAATGAGGACAATAGGATAAGAGGTAAATTTATACCTAAAAAGCTCAATATAGGCAAATATAAGGCTTAGAAACGACATTTTCTGTTGACCCAAAGAACAGAATTCGAACGCGTTGAGTCCATCAAAGTTAAAAATGAAGTCATCGCGGTGAATCCCAACCTTGGTAATCTGTGCCTTCAGATCCACATTTTCCTGATGACGATAGAAGTCAAATATCTTCTTTTTATCCCAATGAAGAAACATGCTATCCAAAGTAAGTTCGAGCGTATGATCTTCCGAAAAGATCGATTTAAATGTTGGAGTGATAAATTCATTAAGTGTATTTAGAAAGTCATGTCGCTTTCTAGTTATAATTTCAGAGTATTCGCTCACCTGTTCATCAATAGCACATAATTGCATGGATGCTGATTTTCCCCCAATCCCGAGAACAGAGTTTCTAAATTTCATGGATTTCTGAAATCTAGTGAGAATCTGACGATATTCTTTATCTTGATGTGAAATATAACTATCGATCCATTGGCGCCTAAAAGTTCCGCTAGTATGGAAATTGTATGAATCAAAAGGATTGATGAATACCGACGAGGAGGGGACTTTTGCTTTTTCTGGCCTATTGTTCAAGAATCTTTCTTCACTTGATTCTGTCATCCTTAAGGAGTAGGAAGCGAGTTCATCGCCATTAGAAAAAACGGCTTGAAGAATGAGTTGTGGATTCTCACCCTCGATGTTGATCATTTGTGAATAATCTGTGTTTTTACGAAAAGATTTTTTATTCGTTATTAAGTAAACGGCTTCTAAAAGATTCGTTTTTCCATTTCCATTCTCACCCAAGATGCAGTTTATGCTTGGACTAAAGTCAAAAACAATATTTTTTAGATTTCTAAAATTTTGAGCTTGTAATTTTTTAAGTTTCCAACAATTCATCCACAATTACAGTTTTAAAGGCATGATAATTCCAAGAAATTCTGGCAGATCATTGGCCTTGATAACAACTGGGCTCAATTCGTTGTTAAATTCAAATGTCACATCTGTTTCGTTAAGCACGGAGAGACTTTCAATAAGATACTTAGCATTGAAGCCAATTTCAGTTGGTTTCCCGTCATAAACGATAGGCAGGGTTTCATTCGCCTGACCTAAAGCTGGGTGATTCGTAAGAATCGTGAGTTCGTTTTTCTGAATATTGAGTTTCACACCGTTCGTTTTTTCATTGGAAAGGATCTTGATCCTTTTAACAGCATTTAAAATAGCATTTCTATCAATATCAAATCGATTAGTTGTCTTAGAAGGTATTACCGTTTGATATTTAGGGTATTCACGAGCAATTAGTCTAATTGAAAGATAGTACTCATTTCGTGCATTGATAAACATAAATGAATCATCAAGGGAAATTGAAACTTCATCGTCTGGGTATGAGTCAGCAATCTTCTTGAGCTCAGAGATACCTTTACGAGGGACAATTACCCCATCTGCCAGGAATTTGTTGTCACCCATGAATTCGAAAGTATCTAAAAGGGCAAGTCTATGACCATCAATTGCTACTGACCTGAGTTTTGAATCAGTCATTTGAAGGTAGATACCATTTAAGTACAATCTCGTCTCATCAGTAGAAATCGCATGAGAAGTCTTATTGATAATGTGGGCTATCTGTTTTGTTCTTAAACGAAACTCAGAACTTTGATTCTGAAAGCCTAATTGTGGAAATTCGTCAGGACTTGTTATTAAAAGTGAATAATTAATATTTTTACAATTTAGATTTAAAAGATTGTTGTTATCAACATTCAATTCCACTTCATCGTTGGGAAGTTCTCTTAAAATATCAGCAATGTTTTTGCTATTAATACAAAAGCTACCTTCACCCTCAATTTTAGCGTTAAGCAAAATTTTCGCAGAAACTTCCAAGTCTGTAGCAATTAACTCTAATTTGTTATTTTGAGCCTTTAAGAGGCAATTTGTTAAAATAGGGCGAGAGTTTTTCTTATCTACAACGGACAAGACTTTATTTATAGCATCTCTTAGAGTTTGGGCCTGAATAGTAAGTTTCATAAATTATTCCTCTATGAGAAGGTTTTAACTTTATGGAGGCAGTTAATCAAGTGAAGTGCCTTTAAGGTCTTCATTTTATTTTCTTCCCTTATATATATGTATTTATATTCTTATATAGTAATAGCTGGGACAATGTTGATGGATCTGTAGAATTCATTTAATTTCTATGAGTTATCCCATTTTTTATCCTAAATTATCCACGTCTATTAACACTCCCTTAAATTTATCATTCGTATATCCTTTGGTTGAATGTGTATAACTCAACGATCTTGGGGGGCCGTTGGGATAGAGTCTTGATACTTTTTTTGACTCGTATATCCAGGCCTCATTTTTTCTTCATGACTACTCAATTTATCCACATTTTTTTCAACATTGTTGAGACATTTTTTGTTGATCAACACAATTCCACAATTAACGATGTTAATTTGTGCATAGATTTTTTCATGTTGATGATTTCTAGTTTTTTTATGTTTGGCCGAGTGAAAACGAACATAAAAGGCCCCACAACGGCCCCACATTCTTTCCACAAAATCTTTTGATAAAAATTGATTGATGTGACTAAAGGATAGTTACCACTGGCGAGGATTATTAGAGCTGTTTTTCTATTTCTAGAATTTGTTGACCCAAATGAGCATCAGTTTTCATTTTGTCACTGATTGTTTTTATTGCATGTAAAACTGTTGAATGGTCTCTGCCAGAAAAATAGTGCCCATTATCTTTAAGGGTAGGCTTAAGCATTTTACTAATTAGATACATGGCCACTTGTCTAGGTAGCGCCACTTCTTTAGTTTTAACTTTCCCTCGTATGTCCCCCACAGGGATTTTATAATAATTTGCTACCGTCTTGGTTATAGATTCAATCGTAACATTCTTTTGATTTTCTAGTTCGTCATTAAGCTTGAGGTGTTCTTTGGCAACTTCTAGGTCAATGTCAACTTTAAGAATAGAGGTGACAGCGCCTAGTTTAATTAAACAGCCTTCAAGTTCACGGATATTACTTTTTACACATTTGGCGACGAGATTAACCACGTCATCACTTAGATAGACATCTTTCTCTATAGCTTTTTTCTTTAGAATCGCAATTCTAGTTTCAAGATCTGGCTGCTGAATCTCAACAGGGAGTGCAGAAGAGAGCCGTGTGCGAATTCTGTCTTCAATACCATCAATTTCTTTTGGTGTTTTATCAGAGGTAAATACGAGCTGCTTACCTTTGCTGATAAGTTCATTGAAGATGTGGAAAAACATCTCTTGAGTAGCAGTTTTATTCTTTAATTCGTGGATATCATCGATAATTAAAATATCCGTATTTTCTGTGTATTGTCTTTTAAACTCAAATGACTGGTTCTTTTTAATACAATCCACCATTTCATTCATGAACCTATTTGCAGAGGTCAGACAAATACGGACACTTGGCCTAGTACTTTGTACGCTATTGGCGATCGCGTGAATAAGGTGGGTTTTACCTAAACCGGAATTACCATATATATAGAGGGCCGGATACGTTTTGCCAGGCTCCTTGGCCACGGCCATAGAAAGTGCGTGAGCAATATTGTTAGAAGGGCCGATAATAAAGTTATTAAACGTCTTCGTGAGATCTATTTGTGTAGATGTAGATGCCGTTTGATGTTCAATGATCTGAGAGTCGATGGCCTTAAATAAATCGTCTTTTGTGGGTTCAAGATCTTCAATAAAGAATGTAGTGTTTTTTACGGATTCAACTTTTTTTGGTTGAAGAGGTTGTTGAAACAGACTTTCTTGCGCTATCGGAGCTGATGTTCCTTGAGCTGTACCTAAAACCTGGAGTTCAAGGCCGTAGTTTTTTCCAAGAATTTCAAATAGCGCCTGCTTAATTGTATCAATATAGTGAGTCTCAATCATTTTTTTGATAAAGTTTGTAGTTACAACAACTTCTACCATTTCTGACTGAATGGAACCCACTGTAAATGAATTAGCAAAATAAGCATGATACTTATTGGGATTAATAAGATTTTTTATATGTTCGAGGAGGGCGTCAGTTATGGTTTTTAACTCTTCGGTTGAAAACTCTGATGATAAGCTCTTGTTTTCCTTAGAACTGGGAAGAGATTTTAAACTTTGCTCAACAATTACATTGTTTACTTCAGGCTTCTTGCTTTGGGGACTTTCTGGTAGTCCGTCCAATTTTAGGAAGTGATTAAATGGAAATTTATGAGTCATTACTTTTGATTCTTTTGCGAAGGCTGTAAAAAATTTTGTAGATAGGTAACACTTCCCTGAAATTTAGGCAATGCTGGGCCTCTTACAACAACTTACTAATGTGACGCTTTGATTTATAAATATTATTGACCCATTTGTAAAAATCCTGTATCAAGGACATTCGAAAAATTTAGACAGTTAATTTTCTAAGGACCTAAATATGAGTATGCAAAAAAGAACTTGGCAGCCAAAAAAACTTAAAAGACTCCGTGATCACGGATTTCTTGCTCGTATGGCTACTGCTGGTGGTAAAAAAGTAATTTCTCGTCGCCGTGCTAAAGGCCGTAAGCAATTAACTGTTTCTACAGGTACTAAGTAATTATTGAGATGAGTTCTGCCTCTTTTGGCTTTCCTAAATCTCTTAAACTTACTAATAAAAAAGATTTTGAATACCTTCGTGAACAAAGCACACGCTGCTTTGTTCATCCTTTGGTGTGTTTTCATAAGCCTACGCGCTTGAATCTTACCCATTCTAGGGTAGGCTATAGTATTTCCCGAAAGATTGGTAAATCACACGATAGGAACCGTTATAAGAGACTTCTACGCGAAGCTTACCGGTTGCATCCAATTTTGAAGCAGCTTCCACTTGATATGCTTTTTGTAATTGTGAAAACTCCTGATTCAGAATTTCAACTGACTGAGGCTTTCTCGCGTCTGGCGCGCCAACTCAGTACTTTAAAATGAACTGGCTGGTCGAACGATTAATTCGCTTTTATCAATATTTCATTTCTCCTCTTCTCGGGGGAAATTGCCGTTTTTATCCCACATGTTCAGAATATTCGCGTAAGTGCTTCAAGAAGTTTTCATTCGTGAAAGCTTTGTGGTATTCATGTTCGCGAATTTGCAAATGTCATCCTTTTCACCCCGGCGGGAACGATCCCGTACCGTAGGTGTTTTTGTAACGGAGTATTAAATGGGTTCTGAGCAACGTAATGCTTTTTTAGCAATAGTCCTTTCTGGTCTAGTCCTTTTTGGTTGGCAATATTATTTTGCTCCACCTAAGGCTGCGACTACCGCCCCTATAGAACCAACTAAAGTTGAGCAAACTACTTCTGGTACTGCTTCAGCTAATGTTGCGACTTCAGCTCCGTCCAATGGTCCTATAGAACCAGTTGTTCAAAATGAAGTTTTCAATGTTAAAGGAGTGAACGCTTCTTTAAGCTTTGATAATAATCTTGCTGTTGTTGATATGATTAACCCACAAGCTGGGCAGAAATTTCAAGATATCGTCGGCTTTGATCATCCAATGCGAGTTGAATTTGATCTTGGTAAAGGCTTTCAAACTCTTCGTTTTACTAATGCAGGAAATAATTCTTTTGTTAACGCTGAATACGGAATTAATGTAAACGTTTCAATTGCTTCAAACGATTCTGCAAACTTTAAATTTACTTCTGCTAATCCATTCAAATACCGCTTCATATATAAGAGCGCTGTGAAAAAATTGGAGAATGGCCAAGAGAGAGTTTTTGCTTATTTTACAGATACATTAAATCGCCAGGTAGTAGGTGATGATGAAGCTGGGGATCGTTCAATTAAGTGGGCAGGGATTGATTTTAATTATCATTTATTCAGCACATATTTTGAGAAACCTTCGTCGTTAATCTATTCGATGACTCCATCAGAGAATACATTTGCGATGTATTCTAATAAAGCTGAAAAAGAGCTTAGTTATAATCTCGTTTTTGTAAAAAAAGAGTATAACTACCTAACTAGCCTTGGTCATAACTTAAACAATTCTGTCGATTTTGGTGTTTGGGGATTTTTTGCAATTTGGATTCTTAAAGGACTCCAATTTTTTTACACATTTATTCCGAACTACGGCGTATCGATTATCCTTCTTACACTCTTGATTCGATTGATTACTTTCCCTCTTCAATACAAGTCGTTTGTTTCAATGAAGAAGCTTCAATTGGTTCAACCTGAGCTGACTAAGATTAGAGAAAAATACAAAGATGATCCTGCTAAAATGCAGAAAGAAAGCATGGAGCTTTTCAAAAAATCTGGTGCAAATCCTATCGGTGGGTGTTTACCACTTTTACTTCAAATGCCAGTGTTCTTTGCTTTCTATAAAGTGCTTCACGCTGCTGTAGAACTAGTAGATGCACCGTTTATGTTATGGCTTCACGATTTATCAAACAAAGACCCGTACTATGTTCTTCCAGTACTAATGACGGGAGCAATGTTCTTACAACAAAAGCTCACGCCGAATACAATTACTGATCCAGTTCAAAAGAAAGTAATGATGTTCATGCCACTTATCTTTGGTGTGATTATGAAGGACTTACCAAGCGGTCTCTCGCTTTATATTTTCGTTTCTACATTGTTCGGTATTATTCAGCAGTCGATGGTGTTCAACGCTAAAACGAAGAATCTGCCTGTTGTTGTATGAAGTTTCTTTATTCGTCTGACCCCATAATTGCTTGCAGCACATGTTCGCATGCAAATGCAGCCATGGCGGTCATACGAATCAGTGGTTTTGCTTCAATTGCTCAATTTTCTCCATTTTTTAAGAAAGATTTGCGTGGTCCTATAGAACCACGCAAAGTTTATTACACTCAGCTGGTCCTACAGGGGCAAGTTGTGGACGACCTTTGTTTTACCTATTTTGAAAGTCCTAAGAGTTACAACGGCGAAAATGTACTAGAGCTTTCAGTTCACGGTAATACATTGAATATAGAGCGGATTCTCGATCTTTTTACAAAGCATGGTGGGTGCAGATTAGCTGCCCCAGGAGAATTCACATACAGGGCGCTTAAAAATAAGAAACTTACTCTTTCCCAAGTAGAGGGCTTAGATCTTTTTCTGAACGCAAATTCTGGGTATGCTCTCGATCAGGGTCTCTCTCTATTAAACGGGAACCTTCACGAGCTTTATCAGGAAATTTATGATCTTTTTCTCATTCATAAATCTTCTCTTGAACTCTTAATTGATTTTTCTGATGACATAGGGGAAGAAGCCGCTAAAGAGTACTTTCATAAGAGCTTGCAGAACTTTTCAAATAAACTGACTCAGCTCCATAAGAGAGTTTTACCTCTCGATCAGAACCTTATTAGTCCCGAAATTGTTTTGGCCGGTCTGCCTAATTCTGGGAAGAGCTCTTTGTTTAATTTTCTTCTTGGAAATGAACGTGCGATTGTTTCTTCGAAAGCGGGGACGACTCGGGATTACCTTTCAGAAATTCTTGTTATTGAAAATGTGAAATATAAACTGATTGATACCGCAGGTATCCGTGTTTCTGATGATTTCATTGAATCAGAGGGGATTAAACGGACGTTAAAAAAACTCCGTGAGAGTTTCTTCTCAGTTCTCCTTATTAACCCATTTGAAATGGATGATGAATTTTCAGAGATCGTCTCAAATAGTTTTGATTTGGTTGTTTTCACTCACAAAGATCTTCCTGGTTTTGATAAAGAGAAAGAAAAACTCACTTCAAATTATCCCTTCCTTGGTCCTATGGGGGCGATTGATTTGTCCCAAAATCCGGTGCATTGGGAGCAAGAATTTCACAAAGAAGTAAATAAAAAATATTTAAAAACAACGGAATCTAACCCTATTTTACTTGATCGCCATAAAGAATTTATCTCTCAAGCCATGATAATTACAAATAATTACAAGGGCTTGTGCGCGAATGAAACTGATGTGGCAATTTTGTCTCAAGAATTAAATAACTTGGGGCATTGTGTTTCAGAACTAGTAGGTATAGTTTCTCCAGACGAAATCTTAAATTCTATTTTTACAAATTTTTGTATTGGGAAATAGAAATGTTCCACGTGGAACATTGTTGAGGGTTAAATGAAAAATTTCGACATTATTGTTGTTGGCGGCGGGCATGCCGGAATTGAGGCTGCCTATATTGCAAGTCAGTTTGACTTGAGTGTTGCAATTATAACAATGCCGGGAATTGGACTTGGGTCTGCTCCCTGTAATCCATCGGTTGGTGGGGTAGGAAAAGGTCAAGTGGTTCGAGAGCTTGATGCTCTTGGTGGCCTTATGGGAATTTTGGCTGACAAAGCCGGTATTCAGTTTCGGACACTGAATGACTCGAAAGGCTTTGCAGTTCAGTCATCACGAGTACAGATTGATAAAGAAAGATATTCTCTTGAGGCCGAAAAAATTATCGATGCCATTTCCAATATTGAAGTTATTCGCGAGAAGGTTCTTTCTATTTATAAAGAGGGCGAGTTGTTTGCTGTTCAGGCCAGTTCTCTGTATTTTGCCAAGAAAGTTATTATGACTGTCGGAACTTTCCTGAATGGTAAACTACATACCGGAAGTGAGCAAACTGCTGGAGGAAGAGTGGATTGCGAGAAATCTTCTGGTCTTCAGGAGATTTTCAAAGATATTAAGACCAGACCGCAGAGATTTAAGACTGGAACGCCTCCTAGAATTCATAAGTCATCAATTGATTATTCAAAACTTGAAGAGCAGCCCTCGGATTCCAGTGTTCGAAACTTTCATTGTTTAAATTCTCCATTCAAAAGAGAAATAAATCAGGTTTCGTGCTGGTTAGCTCGTACAAATACCCAAACAATGGAAGTAATTAGGGCCAATAGAGAGAAGAGTCCGATGTTTAATGGGCAAATCAAAGGTGTTGGAGCAAGATATTGTCCATCAATTGAAGATAAGGCTTATAGGTACCCAGATAAAAATGTTCACCATGTATTCATTGAGCCTGAAGGGCTAGATTTGGATACAATGTATCCATCTGGAATATCATCCTCCTTACCAAAAGATGTTCAGACAGCATATGTTCAATCAATTGAAGGCTTAGAGAAAGCAGAAATCAAGGTTTTTGGGTATGCAGTTGAGTATGATGTTATTGATACAACAGATTTGGACCTTACCTTACAGCATACAAGCATCAAAAATCTCTATTTTGCTGGGCAGGTTAATGGAACTTCTGGCTATGAAGAAGCTGCTGGACAAGGTTTTATTGCTGGATCAAACGCTGCTTTATCTCTTTTAGGTTTAGATCCACTTATTTTGAGTAGGCATGAGACGTATATTGGAGTCATGATCGAAGATCTCACATCAAATACGAGAGATGAACCCTATAGATTGTTTACGGCACGCTCTGAAAACCGTTTATTCATTCGCGAGGACAATACTCTTATCAGAATTTACCCCTATAGGACCAAATTCAATTTAAATCTCCCTATAGACAAGTACCAGCGTTCTTTTATTGAAAAATACACACATTTGATGAGCTTTTGTGATGAAACTATGATTTCAGAGAAATCTTCCTTGATGGAACTATTTTCTGGAGAAGGTGAACTTCAAAAGCTTGTTCGTCGTATGAGTGTTACTGAAATATTGAAACAAGCGTGGTTGAACCCAATTTCAACTCTAGAAACAATCCTTCTGCATTACGGCCTTAGCCTAGACTATGATTTAGTTAGAACTGTAGCAATTTCTAAAAAGTACGATGGATATATTAAACGTTCTGAAGATCAATTTGAAAAACTAAAGAAAATGGACAATATGAAGATAAGCTGGGAGGACATCGCAGCTTCGAACAATATTTCTTTTGAGTGTAAGCAAAGAATAACAAAAATTCGTCCAGATACGTTTGGACAATTAAAACTCATTGAAGGCATCCGGCCTGCAACTTTGGCCGTTGTTGCAGCAAAGGCTCTATAATTATGTTGGACTTCTCCATTCGCTATTTGCATGTCCTAAAAACAAAACTTGCAGGCTTGAATCTTACAAATATCTTGGATCAAGATGAGTTTTATCATAAGCAGATACTAGATTCCATAAACCCATATCTTCAGTCAGAACTTTTCAAAATCAATGTTCAGAAGAGAGGAGTAGTTGTGGATGTCGGCTTTGGTGGAGGATTTCCAATACTGCCACTTGCGAAACTTTTACCAGATGTCACTTTCGTTGGGGTCGAATCCAAAAGAAAAAAAGTCGATGCAGTTAAGCTTATTGCCGAAGAACTTGAGCTGAACAACGTTAAGTTGGTTCATTCAAGATTGGAAGATTTCATCTTTGATAGACCAGCTACGATTACGTTTAAGGCAGTGGGAACGGTAGAGGATTACCTTCCCATCATCCAGAGAACAACTCCTGATATTAGTGTGTTCTTTTATAAAGGTCCAAACTTTATGGAGCTAGAGTCTCAGTCTATTAATAAGCTTGAAAAGGATTGGAAGTTTTTAGAAAATCAGGAAATTACTGTCCCTGGAACACAACAGCGCTTTTTAGTTTCATTTAAATGTCAAAATGTTCCACGTGGAACGTCTAAATCGCTTGTCAAACTCTCTGATTTTCTTTAAAAATATACCTTCTCAAAACAATTATCGCGAGGATCTAAATGGCTAAAATCATTGCAATCGCAAATCAGAAAGGTGGCGTCGGAAAGACGACTACATCAGTCAACTTAAGCGCATGTCTCGCCGCAGCAGAAAAGCGTACGCTTTTAATAGATCTCGATCCACAAGGTAACGCCAGTTCTTGCTTAGGTGTTGAAAAAGACACATTTGCAAAATCTAATATCTATCATGCTCTTATCAATGAAGAGAGTTTTGATTCTTGTATCTATAAGACTGAATTACCTCTCTTAGATTTGTGTCCATCAAACAATGATCTAGTGGGAGCAGAGTTAGAGCTCGTTCACATGTTTGCTCGTGAATCAAAGTTAAAGGTTGCTCTTGAAGCAATTAATAATAAGTACGATTACATCATTATCGACTGCGCACCATCACTTAACTTACTTACTGTAAATGCATTTACTGCGGCCCACACTTATCTAGTACCAATGCAAACCGAGTTCCTTGCAATGGAAGGCTTGTCACAGTTACTTAATACAGTTCGCTTAATTAGGGCCTCACTAAACCCTAAGCTCACACTTGAGGGAATTCTTTTGACGATGTATGACTCAAGAAACAATCTTTGTAAGCTAGTCGCCAATGATCTGATGACTCATTTTAAAGATGATATTTTGAAATCAATTATCCCAAGAAATGTTAAGCTTTCAGAATGCACATCTTTTGGTAAGCCGATCATTCTCTATGACATCACTTCTAAGGGAAGTGAAGCTTATCTTTCTCTAGCTCGCGAAATCATATTAAAGTCGGAAAAGAAACCAGAGGGAACCGCTAATCAAGCTAAGCCGGTTGTCTCAGGTCAAATTCCCAAATTTGAAGACTACCAGATTCAATCTTAGGAGATAATGTATGCAAAAAGCTAAACCACAACTTGGTAAAGGCATGGCGGCTCTTCTAGGGAATAGTCCTGGAGCCTACACAGATACACCAGCCGCACCAAGCGCCCCTATAGAACCAAAAAAAGAAATTCAGGTCGAAACACAGCCAATGCTTGTCGACGTTGAAAAAATTGTTGCCAATAAAGCTCAGCCAAGAAAGATCTTTAAAGAGAAGGAGCTTCTTGAGCTCTCAGAATCAATTAAAGAGAATGGTGTTATTCAACCTATCCTGGTTGTTGAGAAAGACAATATGTTTGAGATTGTGGCAGGTGAGAGGCGTTACCGTGCTTCAAGACTTGCTGGCCTAACAAAGGTCCCAGTCATTGTTAAAAGAGCTACTAAAAAAGACGTATTGGTTATGTCGATCATTGAAAACGTTCAAAGATCAGATCTAAACTGCGTTGAGGAGGCTTTGGCGTACTTTCAACTTATGAATGAGTTTGAGTTAACTCAGGAAGAAGTGGCCAAGAAAATCGGAAAAGAGCGTTCAACAATAGCCAACTTCCTTCGCGTTCTTAAACTTCCTAAAGATGTGATTGTCTCTCTTCAAAAGGACCTTCTTTCTTTTGGACATGCCAAAATTTTGGTTGGTATCAATGACGATGAAACAACGAAGAGACTTGCTAATGAAGTGATTAGCAAAGGCCTTTCTGTAAGAGAGCTTGAAGAGCTTGCTAAGAAGTCTAAGAAGCCAGCAAAGGGTGGAAAAAGTGATAATAAATTTATTGCTGAGCAGTACACGCAGTTGCGCAACAAGTTAGAGCAAAAGACAGGCTATCACTTTGATGTAAAATCGAAGAAGAATGGTGGCGGTGAAATTACAATCAAATTTAGCAATGAAGCTGAATTTAATGATATATTTACATATCTAATGAAATAAATGCTACGGAGTGGCCTTGGCTAGAAAAAATGATATTTGCGCCATCATCGAAGAGGGATGCAAGTTTGAAGGAAATCTCTCTTTTAGTGGGACTGTACGTATTGCTGGATACGTTAATGGCAGTATCTTCTCAAATGACACGTTGATTATTTCCGAAGGGGCGGTAATTAATGCGGATATTAATGCGAATATAGTAATTATTTCAGGATCTGTGAAAGGGACGATTAAAGCTTCCTCTCGAGTGGAAATCAGAAGACCAGCGAGATTCGAGGGAACGGTAACTAGTCCAAGTTTGATTGTGGAAGAAGGGGTAATTTTCCACGGAATTACTAAGATGAAAGACAAAAAATAAGACCCAAACTTCTTGACGAAAAATCATCATAAGCTTAAAAATTATCTAATTTTAATCAGACTCATATTTAAGGCATAACTTATGGAAACATTTACGGCCATCTTCACTCAGCTGGGTGTTGACTCTTCGCTTGTACCCCAGTTCGTAATTATTATGGTTGTTTTCATCATTGTTCAGTTCCTATTTCTTGGAAAACTTCAAAACGTTATTGAAACACGTGAAGAGAAGACAACAAAGCTTGAAAACTCTGCCAATGATACAATTGAAAAAGTTCAAAAAATGCAAAGCGAGTACAAGATAAAAGTTGATGAGGCCAATCGTGCAGGTCTTAAGTTCGCAACAGATAAAAAACAATCAATCACTCAAAAATATACTGACCAATTTAAGCAAGCAGAAAAAGAAATTAACGGATTTGTAGATCAGTCTCGTAATGATTTTACAAAAGAAGTTGCTAGCAACAAAGAGGCATACCTCGCTGAAGCAGACACTCTTGCTAAATCTCTCGTTCAGAAAATTCTTCAATAAGGAAGTCTATGCGTTTTTGGACAGCTTACGCGTTTATCGCAATCGGAATCACAAAAGCTTATGCAGAAAGTGCACATGGCGGTGATCACCACGTTTCTATTACAAGCTTAATTGCTCCTACATTTAATGTCGCTTTACTTTTAGGTGTTCTAATCTGGAAGCTTAAAGGTCCTCTTGCGGCCCATTTTGCCTCTAAGTCTGAACAAGTAGCAAACACATTAGAAAGAGCAAATCTTAAGTCTAAAGAAGCTAAGATGATGCTCGAGAACGAAGATAGAAAACGTGTGAATCTTAAAAATGAAATCCAGTCTATTCAGCAACAGTTTGAAAACGATGTACAAGCATTCGAGAAAAATCTTCATAAAGAAGTTGAAGATAAAACTCACAAGCTGAAAACAGATGCAAATCTAAAAATCCAAGCAGATAAAAAAGAGTTAATGGATCAGCTGAATGCTGAGCTACTTAACCAGGTTATTCAGAAAACAAAATCTACGATTAAGACGAATAAAGATTATCAAGACAAAGTTTCATCGAAACTTTTGCAAGGGCTTTAATATATGAAAGAACTTACCGTAGCTAAAGTCTATGCGAAGTCACTTCTCGAGCTGGGAAGTGAAAAGAAAGTAGATATTGCTGGCGAACTTACAAAACTTACTGAGGTTATCAATAAGTCTAACGAGCTTGAGAATGTTTTATTCCTCGAGCTTTTTACGCTCGAAGAAAAGAAAGTTGTTTTTTCTGAAGTAGCGAAAAAATTAAATCTTTCTGCTATTACAACAGAAACAGTTAATTATTTAATCGATGAAAAAAGGATCGGGATTCTTCCTTTGATCTTTAAAGAGATCATTGTTTTAGACGATGAACAACGTGGTTTCATGAAAGGAACTATTGAAGGAACTGCAGCTCAAATAGATCCAGCTTTCAAAGCTAAGATCGAAGCTTTTGTGAAAGCTAAATTCAATCGTGAGCCACATCTTGAGTATATTCAGAATGCAGGTCTTACTGCTGGTTATAAAGTAACAGTTGAAGATCTTCAGTTGGATGCTTCAATCGATAATCAACTTGAACAATTTAAACAATCAATTCTTAGCGAATAATAACCCCAAAAAGGGAAGGAATTTTAGATGAGTACATCAATTAGACCTGAAGAAATCACAGGGATCATCAAAGACAGAATCGCGAACTTTGAATCGCGTCTTCAGATGAATGAAATTGGGACAGTCCTCACTATCGGTGACGGTGTGGCCCGTGTATTTGGATTAAAAAATGTTCTAGCTGGAGAGCTTGTAGAGTTTGAAGGCGGAGTTAAGGGAATGGTTCTTAACCTTGAGACTAATAACGTAGGGATCGTGGTTCTTGGTAACGACGAGACAGTTAAAGAAGGTTCAACAGTTAAGCGTACTGAAAAAATCGTTTCTGTCCCAGTTGGTGACGCTCTTCTTGGTCGTGTTGTAAACGCGATTGGTGAGCCGATGGACGGTCAAGGTGAAATTAATAGTAAAGAATTCCGTAACGTTGAAATTAAAGCTCCTGGAATTATTGCTCGTAAATCAGTTCACGAGCCAATGCAAACTGGAATTAAAGCAATCGACGCCATGATCCCAATCGGTCGTGGTCAGCGTGAGCTTATCATTGGTGACCGTAAGACAGGGAAAACTGCAGTTGCTGTTGATACAATCATTAACCAAAAAGGTAAGGGCGTTGTTTGCGTTTACGTGGCCATTGGTCAGAAGCAATCAACTGTTCGTCAAGTTTACCAAAAGCTTCTTGAAGCTGGTGCTCTTGAATATACAATCATCGTTTCAGCAACTGCTTCTCACTCGGCTCCACTTCAGTATCTTGCTCCGTACACAGGTTGTACAATGGGTGAGTACTACCGTGACCAAGGTAAGCATGCCCTTATCGTGTATGATGACTTAACAAAACAATCACAAGCTTACCGTCAGCTTTCTCTCCTTCTTCGTCGTCCACCAGGACGTGAAGCATTCCCTGGAGACGTTTTCTATATTCACTCACGTCTCTTGGAGCGTGCTTGTAAAGTGAATGATGATCTTGGTGCTGGATCTCTTACAGCTCTTCCAATCATCGAAACTCAAGAAGGTGACGTTGCGGCCTATATTCCTACAAACGTTATTTCAATTACAGATGGTCAGATCTACCTTGAGTCAGATCTTTTCAACTCTGGTATCCGTCCAGCGGTAAACGTTGGTCTTTCGGTATCTCGAGTTGGTGGTGCTGCTCAAATTAAAGCAATGAAAAAAGTTGCTGGTACACTTCGTCTCGATCTTGCTCAGTACCGTGAACTTGCAGCGTTTGCTCAGTTCGGTTCTGACCTAGATGAAGCAACTCAAAGACAGCTTAATCGTGGTTCACGTCTTGTTGAACTACTTAAGCAAGGTCAGTACTCACCAATGGACGTTATTGATCAATCTGTTTCGATCTTCGCTGCTACAAAAGGTTACTTCGATTCAATTCCTGTTAACAAAATCGGCCAGATTGAAAAAGATCTTCTTGCTGCACTTAACTCTCGTCATTCAGACATCATGAGTGCCATGAGAGCTGAGAAGCAAATGTCACCAGAAAATGAAGCGAAAATCACTGAGATCGTGAAGGCTTTCGTTGCTGGCTACAAGGTTTAATTTTAAGGATTAAAGACCATGGCAAATATTAAAGAACTCAAGAAAAAGATCAAAAGTACCAAAGGTACTTTTAAGATCACGAAGGCCATGAAGCTTGTTTCAGCTGCAAAGTTGAATAAAGCTCAGGTTCGAATCTTGGGTCTTCGTCCATATTCTGTAGAGCTTGAAGAGACTGTTAAGACAGTCTCTGCTCTTGCTACTGGTTATACAAATGAGTACTTCACTGCGAAGGAAAATAATAAGTCAGTAGTGCTCGTCATTTCTTCTGATAAAGGTCTTTGCGGTGGTTATAACTCATCACTTGCGAAAACGATCAGACGCTTTACGGCCGATACTAAAGAAGATCTAAAATTTTTCTTCATCGGGAAGAAAGTTCGTGACCTTATCCAAAAAGAAGTTAATTCAGGTAAAACGTTTACGTTTGCTAAAATTGACCCGACTTACGAAGAGATTCGTAAAGTTGCTGATGAATTAGGCTCAATGTTTATAAACGGTGAAGTAGGCAAGGTTTATGTTGCTTACAACTCATTTATTTCAGCGATTGCTTTTGATTCAAAAGTTAGACAGCTTCTTCCAATGCAGGTTTCAAGTTCGGATGCTGAGACATACAAGTCGAAATATCCTTACGATTTTAAATATGAGCCATCTGCAGATCAAATTCTGGACACTCTGGTTCCAGAAGTATATCTAACGACGGTTTATACATGTGTTCTCGATGCTATTGCTTCTGAGCATGGCTCTCGTATGAATGCGATGGAAAATGCATCAAAGAACAGTAAAGAAGTAATTAAAAAGTTATCTCTAAAAATGAATAAGATGAGACAGGCGAGAATTACAACAGAGTTAATCGAAGTTGTATCTGGTGCTGAATCTCTAAACGGTTAAGGAGCCATTCAAATGGAACAAAATACAGGCGTTATTCGTCAGGTGTTGGGTCCGGTTATTGATGTTGAGTTTTCTAATGGAAAACTTCCAGCACTTTACAACGCACTCAAAATAACTAACAAGACTATGCCAGGTGGCGAAGGCAACCTTACGGTTGAAGTAGCATCACACCTTGGTAACAACATGGTTCGTTGTATCGCTATGGATGCAACTGAAGGTCTTGCTCGTGGACAAACTGCTACTGATACTGGAAAGCCAATTCAAGCTCCAGTTGGTCGTGAGTGTCTTGGCCGTATTATTAACGTAATTGGTGAGCCAGTTGATGAAGCTGGTCCTCTTAATAATAAAAAGAGTTACCCGATTCACCGTGAAGCTCCAAAATTTGCCAACCAATCAACAAAGAAAGAGCCATTCTTCACAGGGATTAAAGTAATCGATCTTCTTGCTCCTTATCTTAAGGGTGGAAAAATCGGTCTCTTTGGCGGAGCTGGAGTTGGTAAGACGGTTCTCATTATGGAACTTATTAACAACATCGCTACTCAGCACGGGGGCTTCTCGGTTTTCGCTGGTGTGGGTGAGCGTACGCGTGAAGGTAACGATCTTTGGCACGAAATGAAGGACTCAGGAGTTTTAGCTAAAACAGCCCTTTGTTACGGTCAAATGAATGAGCCACCTGGAGCACGTGCTCGAGTTGCTCTTACAGGTCTTTCACTTGCTGAGTATTTCCGTGATGAAGAGAAACAAGACGTTCTTTTCTTCGTAGATAACATTTTCCGTTTTACACAAGCTGGTTCAGAGGTTTCTGCCCTTCTTGGTCGTATTCCATCAGCGGTGGGATACCAGCCAACTCTTGGTACAGAAATGGGAGCTATGCAAGAGCGTATTACGTCGACAAAAGACGGATCAATTACATCAATCCAGGCCGTTTACGTTCCTGCGGATGACTACACCGATCCAGCTCCTGCGACAACATTTGCTCACTTAGATGCAACAACTGAACTTTCACGTCAGATTGCTGAGCTTGGAATTTACCCAGCGGTTGATCCACTTACTTCTTCTTCAACAATTCTTTCTGAAGAAGTCATGGGTGCTGATCACTATACAACTGCTCGTGCGGTTCAATCAGTTCTCCAAAAGTATAAAGAGCTTCAAGATATCATCGCCATTCTTGGTATGGATGAGCTTTCTGAAGACGATAAAAAACTAGTGGCACGTGCTCGTAAGATCCAGAAGTTCCTTTCTCAGCCGTTCTTCGTTGCTGAGCAGTTCACTGGTATTGCAGGTCAATTCGTACAAATCGAAGACACTATTAAAGGTTTTAAAGCGATTTTAGCTGGTGAAGTAGATCACCTTCCTGAGCAAGCTTTCTACCTTGTTGGTGGAATTGATATGGTTTATGAAAAAGCTAAGAAACTTTCTGAAGGGAAGTAATTATGGCAGCAGCCTTTAAACTTAATATCTACACTCCAAAAGGTGTAGTGGTTAAGGATCTTGATTGTAACGACATCATCGTTCCAACAGTGAGGGGAGAAATTAATATTCTTCCTGACCATACCCATATTTTAACAGAGTTAAATACTGGGATATTGACTGTGAAAACTGCGATGGGTACTCGCCACTTTTCTGTAACGAAAGGACTTTGCCGAGTACTTAAAGATACGGTAACGATTTTATCCTTCACTTCTGAGAGCGCTGATACTGTTGATCTAGAGCGTGCGAAAGCAGCTAAGATCAAAGCTCATGACCGTCTTTCTGGTAAAGAGAATCTTACTGATGTTGAGCTTATAAAATTCCGTCGCAAGATGGAGCGAGCTGAGCTAAGGATTCGACTAGCAAACATGAAATAATAAAGACCCGCCGAAAGGCGGGTTTTTTGTTTTAAGCGGCAGAAATTTCTTAGATATCTACTGAGTTTTTCTTCGCATTTTGTGTGTTTTTGATTTTAGTAGAACATAAAATAATGCGGCCATCTTGTTGAAATAGTTAAATTAAATATCGCTGACTATTCAAAATTCAATAAAAACAATACGAAAATTCTTCGATGATTATGCAAAAAAGATAAACGCACTCATTGTGTTTATGATTTAGTTGAAAACTTCACATAAAATATTTCTATGGTTCTCACTATGCTCAAAAGCTTTCTAGCTTGTATTACACTTGGGATGTATCTAATTGTAGGTACACTCGTGGTGCGCGTAATTTCTTCAGAATCAACCTCTGTTTATTTTAACACTTCATACTCGAATTTATTCTCTCCTACAGAGCTAGAAACTATTGTAGTAGAGAAGATGGAATCACCAAGTATAGTTTTTAACGATATTAAGTTTCCTGAAGTTAAGAAGGCCCCAAGAGTTGTTATAGCTGCTGCAGTTAAGGTTGCAGCGACTCCAAAGAAAGTTGAATTCAAAACAACTGTTGTGGAAAAGAATGAGCTTCCTTTTCATGAAGCGGTTATTTTGTCGCCTATCCATCTTGATAATCACCTTCAAAAAAATCTTGTCTCTTTATACCGTGAATTTAAATACGAAGCCGTTGCATTAAATGAGCAAGTAGAAGACACCGTTGAGACCACAGTAGCAGCAGCAACATCGGTTGATGCCGAGCCAGAGTTTTTTGACTACCCGAAAACTGAAGAAACCAAGAAAGAAGAAGTATCCACAAATCCACAATATACTAACAATGATGAAAATGTGGAGGCCGTGGATAATGTAGATAAAGTGGAAGAAATTGTGGATGTTCAAGATCTAGTTGCCTTTGACTACTCAAAAGCAAAAGAAGATATCAAAACAGAAGTCTTACCAAAAGTAAGCAAGGTGACTACTCAACAAACAAATGCAGTAGCACTTGCTCCAGCTGCATATACAGAAGTTAAGGATTATCCAGCAGTTGCAAAACCTACTCCAGCGTCATTCGGAATGGGTACTCAGAAATCAGTTGCGCCTAAAGATACTAAGGCAGAAGAAGAGCATGACGATAAGAAGTCATCTGATAAAGCAGTGATTACTCAAACTTATCCACATATGATGACTATCCAAGTAACTGGAACAAACTTGAAAACTGTTTCTTCTGAACTCGGATTTGAACTTCGTTACCAAGATGATCTCAATGATGTGAGACAAGATTATAATTCTGGTGAAATCAAAATTGAAGAAGAACTAGCTCAGCCGAAAATGACAAGATCAGTAACTGTACTAAAAAGAGGATTTGCTCCAACGAATACAGATCTTATTATGGAACAAGGTGAAACTAAACTTTCTCTTCCGGTTATTGATGAAGATACATTTAATATGCTTCTTGCGCCATATGAGTCACGTGGTCCTATTGGGGCAGTTTTAGTTGAACTTGAAGAAAAGACTGAAGGATCAACATTAGATGTTCCTTTCTCTAAAGTGATTAAGTTAACAGAAAAGATGAAAGTCACTGATGGTGATGATTATAGTTATGAGTTATTTGTTGGTGTGAAAGCTGGGAATGCCTTGCTTAGCTATAAGGACAACGCTGGAAAAATTACCTCAAAAATTATTCACATCCATGAAAGAGAACTTACATTCGAATCAAATTTTTATGAAGATGTTTCAAACGAAGAGGTTGAGCTTTTAGAAGAAGATCTTCTAGGGAAAGATAGAAGCCCACTTATTATTTTGTCAGAACAAGTTAAAGAGTTTGCGACAAACAAAAGTTCTAAAAAAATTAATAATAACACCTATCAAATGGATCATCAGAAAACTCTGCTTGGTTCAAGAAGATACCTAGAGCTCACTCATCAATCTGAACCAATTTTTGTAGGTTTTAAGGATAACCAATCTATTGAAGTTCCGGCCGAGAATTTCATGAGATTCATCCTTTCTAAGTTTGAAGGCTCGAGACTAGGTAACAGATGTGTTGTGCAAGTCAATCTTAGCAAAAAAGCCGTGAAAGCTGATGTTGCTTCAGAGTCCGTAGGATCAAATGTCCAGACTTCAACTCAGATCCTTGATGCAGATGGAAAATTCTATGACTCAATTAGTGATAAGAGTCGGAAGATAATTATCGTTGGTGAAAATGAAAGTGGATATGATTTTGATATGGGTTCAAAAATTAATGTGAAAGTGACTTATGAAGACGGAAGTACACAGTATCTTGGAAGCTATTGCTCACCAAATACTTATCTTGTTGAACAGCTTTGATTTCTTAAAAATTGATCCCAGTCTTTAGGTTTTGTTTTCACTAATTCCTTGTAGGGAATCAGATGAAATTTACTACTCGGAAGTTTCGATTTCGTGGTAACAATTAAACCTCGAATAATTTGTCTATCAAAATCAGAAATATGGTGGTTGTGGAATTTTAGATCCTCCAGTTGATTTTTACTAAGATCCTTCGAAGCTTTAACGGAGCATTTAGCAACATAAAATAATAAGTCATCATCGACATCTGACCTGTCCGATTCATGAAGATCGTCAAAAAGTTCTTCTCTATAAGCAAGTGTGTGGGCAAGGGCCAGGAACTCAGCGTAGAAATTCTTGCTCGCAAATCCAAAATGTTCCGAGTCGCTGTTTTTAATGATCGTTTCAAGATTCACATCTTTTTTGCCAAGTTTGCGTTTAGTTTTTAGAAGATGTTTAGTTCCGGAGTTGTAGGCCGTGACCGTGAGATCCCAAGATTTCATGATTCGAAAATTCTCCGACATAAGAAATCCCGCCGAAAGCGACGCAACACCCACGTTAGAACGGTAGTCAACGTGAGTTGTGCGTTTAGGTACATAGTAACTTGCAATGAGTGGCATGAACTGCCAGACACCGAGAGCATTTACTTTAGATTCGGCCCTGGGATTAAAACTAGATTCGAGAAAGGGTATGGCAAAAAGCTCAGTTGGAAGTTTGTGACTTTCAAAATAACGATGAATGAATTTTTGATAGGGAAGTGATCTAATGACTCCGTCTCGAATAAAGTTTTTTTGACCGGTCTGAGTTCTGAGATTCTTTTTAAGATTCAAGATAAAGCGAATTCTTTCGTCCTTTTTTACTGGGAGATGAACTTTCGCTTGTTGCAGGATTCGGTAAATCTTCTTGGCATAAGGCTCAAGAGAGAAGGGATCTTTTGCGAGATTTGAAAGTGTTTCTTCCATATCTGCCATTTTATCTTTAGTTATTTTTTGTTGAAGGACATAGATGGTGTTTTTAGGGAGCTTCTTTTCATGCAAGTGTGAAAAATCTAAAACTTTATAAATGAGTGAAAGATTATTTTTATCGTGAAGAACTACTGAGCTAGACTCAAACTGGGTGTAGATCATAAACCAAAAATTTACGCTCGGATAAAAATATTGTGAGACTTTAAAAATATCAGAAACTCGATTGTCCTCGTCTTTCAAGTAGGGTTCAAAGGCCGATGTTGACATCCAGGTCTTTTCTCTCACGTCGCTCTTGTCGGTAGGAGGAACCGGTTTTAAGCTAAGTTCGATACCAAAGTAAGGATCGGAAGCTGTTATAAAAACTGCCATGAATGCAATAAAAAAAAGATTTTTAAGGATCATTTAGGACTCAGAATTTGCATGGTTCTCTTATAACCGGCTTCAACTGCATGAGCAGAAACTTTAGAATTGAGTGAAAAGGAGTTCGCGAAGAAAAGTTTATAGTCGTGATGATCGGGGAAAATATCAATCAGCTTGACCTTTGGATTAATGTTGAGCTTTCGCTGAAGAATGGCCATGATCTCTCGCCGCTGAGTCTGTGAGAATTTTTCCATCTTCATATAGTCATTAACTGTATCAATAATATCGATCGCCTTTGCCCGTTCTGCTCGTGAGGCCACAATCTTTTTTTGAATCATTAGGTAGATTGATTGGATGGCGATGGGAGGCAATCCATAGTTTACAAGTGAACCCACCTCGTCATGAAAGTGATAAGGCGTGTGTGTCCAGGAGCTAATGATCACTTCGCACCCATTGTCTTCGGCAACGTGAGTAGAAAGAGTTTCTCTAATTTCACCATCAATATAGTAATCCACACCATTCGTGAGACGGTTCTTAATGGGATATGGGCAATAAAAGGGTGGAACGCTCATTGAAGCAGCTGCCGCATAGGAGACGTTGGTCCCAGTGTAATAAACCGAGGTGCTGTCATGTGAAGGATTTGGGTAATTGTACTTACTAAAAATGACTTTTCGGGAGTGATCGAGCTGGGTTGCTACAATAAAGAGGTCGGCCGCAAAATCTTCAAAGGTATCTTTCTCAATGACATTTTGAAGAAGATAATTCCGGACGCCCTCGGTGGAGAAAAAACCAGGAAGTGAAACAAAGGGCTTCAGCACATTTTTAAGGAGAGAAGGAAAACCATCTAGCGGAAAATAGAGCTCACTTTTAGGAGATTTAAGCTCAGGTCTTTTAATGTAGAACATATCCTTATAGGTAATTCCACGGAGCTTAGATCCTTTGATTCCCAGTGTTGCTTGAATGACATCTTGAGGGGTGTAACCCGCGGCCAAATAAATACAAATCAAGGCACCTGCTGATGATCCTACATAAGTCCCAATTTCGAGACTTTTTTGATTGAGTTCATGAGCAGGAGTAGAGTTTTTGTTATTTTTTAAAGAAAACCCGAGCTCTTCTAGGGCAAGGGTTACTCCTAAATGCCAGGCGGCAGCTTTAACGACTCCGCCAGAGAGAACGAGGGCGATTTTTTTATGTTTGAGCTCATTTAGATCAACTGACATCTCTACTCAACTTTTCCTAACCATTTTGATTTTGCACATCTTCATCGGATTCTTTAAAATAAAGATTAACGCTAAAGGAGTCTTAATGAACGTCAGTGAAGGGGTTTGGTTATCAATCAATGACTATTCACGCTACAAAAATGTCTCAATCTCTACAATCAGAAGACATATCAAGAATAATATCTTGAAGCACAAAGAAGAAAACGGAAAGTACTTTATCTATGTCCCCTCTACTGAAAAACTAAAACTGCGTGGCGAAGAGGAAGTCCTACGCGTGAAATTAGAAGTTGAACTTTTACGAACTCAATTAAGACAATTGAAAGAAGAAAATAATGAGCTAAAAATGCTCATCGAAATTTATGAAAAGGCTGCGAAACCAGTTCGTTCAGAACTTCCTCCTGAGCTTCCGATTAATTTATGAAAATAACTATATGCTTACTTTTTCTAATTTTTTCATTTGAGAGCTTAGCCCAGGCATCGATGCGTCGTTGTACACTATTACCAATCACGGATAGTGTTGGAGGCGCAATTGGGTTTAAGGTTTTCGAAGAAATCGAAGCTGAACTGAAGAAAAGCAATTGGTGCACCTATGTTTCAAACTCTGGTCTCATTAGCCTATTTAGTAAGTACCGTGAGAATTTACCTCAGTATTTAAAAACAAAAGAAGTTTTATCCACTGTGGCCAATAAGCTCAAAGTTGGTTCTGTCATTGGAGTTTCGATCAAAAGTGAACTCACCGGAGTGGAAGTTTCAATCAATATTTACGGTGAAAATGGCGATGACATTTACTTCCTAGAACAAACGAACCTTGACGATGACAATATTGATAGCATTTCGAATCTCGTTCTAAACTGGCTTGAGATGTATGCCAAGATGATTCCATATGATGCAAAAATTAATGGGATTCTTGGAGATCAGATCACCTTAGATGTTGGCAAAGGGTATCCGATTCGCGAAGGACAAGAGTTTGTTGTTAAAAGACTTTCAAGAGTCAAAAAACATCCACTTTTGAAAAAAATAGTGGATTGGGAAACAGAAATTATCGGGACAGGTAAAGTTTTTAACATTTCTGAAAACCAGGCCCTGGGGCAAGTAAGAACTTATTCAAGTGACAAAAAACTCGTACTTGGTGACTGGGTGAGGTTATCTCCAGTAAAAGAAGAGGATCCAAATTCTTCTGAACTTAAAGAAGAAAAGGAAGATGAGTCTCCTGGGACTTTAGGAATTCTCTCTATGGCGCTTTTTGGATCAAGCTCTAGTGCGGATACAGATACGCCAACTGGTACTAAAAGAATGGCCGGAAATCTTCTCGGGTTTGACTTCAGAGGAGAGGCCTGGATTACAAGGCAATACTTCGCTGCTCTTGAAATTGAAAAATCTCTTGGCTCATTAAAGAAGAGTTCAGGTAATACGCAAAAGTCGAAAGTGAATGCAAACAATAGTACTTTTAAATTAACCGGTGGGTATAAGTACTTACCAATCGGTTTTTTTTATGGGCCACAAATTGACATTTACGCTGGTTATGTAAGTCACAGTTTTGATCTTGATCTGTCAGCAGCAGATGGTCTCGGTAAAAATACAATTTCTGGTCTTGCTTTCGGGACAGCAGTCAATGTGCCCCTTAGTCGAGAGTATCGATTCTTCGCTCAAGCAGAATTTATTCCATTCCCAAATTTTAAGGATGAAGACAACATTTATGGCTCTGCTAAAAATGTCTCAGCACTTGAGTTAGAAATTGGTGGAAAATACCAATACACAGCAAGAATGACGCTCGATTTTTCGATTGAAACGCTTTCGAGAAAAGCCAAGTTTAGCGGATCGTATAAAGAAGTTTCTTA
>JACCDH011722726.1_pt1 | contig 54664 bp, 43 predicted proteins | sample 7442481 | NCBI WGS metagenome assembly JACCDH01 (sample SAMN15323433, study PRJNA562643) | freshwater metagenome | isolation source: river surface water | place: USA:Blue River Watershed | collected 2017-08-15
AATTTATGACAAAAACTGCGCAATCGGTATGGAATAACTGTCTTAGTTTCATAAAAGACAACATTCAGGATCAAGCCTATAAAACTTGGTTCGAGCCAATTCAGTCAGTTGAGTTAAACGATAACGCGTTGTCGATTCAGGTTCCTAGTAAATTTTTCTACGAATGGCTGGAAGAACATTATGTGAAGTTATTGAAAGTGGCACTTACTAAAGAATTAGGACCGAGCGCCAAGTTATTGTACAAAATTAAAATGGAAAACACCTACGGAAATAAACTTCCGTTTACAGAGCAAATTCCGAGTTACAATAGAACCGCTGTCAAACCTCAAGAAGTAGACGTGCCTATTGTGAATAAAAATCCGGAATTGAAAAATCCGTTTATCATTCCTGGAATACGCAATTTAAAAATTGAATCGCAATTAAACGCCAATTACAGTTTTGATAATTTTTTAGAAGGTGATTCCAACCGATTGGCTCGAAGTGCAGGTATGGCAGTTGCCAATAAACCAGGAGGTACTTCATTCAATCCACTGTTAATCTTTGGTGGTGTTGGATTGGGTAAAACCCACTTAGCACATGCTATCGGTGTAGAAATTAAAGACAAATATCCTGAAAAAACCGTATTGTATATTTCTGCTGAGATTTTCACGCAGCAGTATATTGATTCGGTGAAGAAAAATACACGTAACGATTTCATTCACTTTTATCAACTCATCGATGTATTAATTATTGATGACGTGCAATTTTTATCGGGTAAATCAGGTACACAAGATGTATTCTTCCATATTTTCAACTACTTACATCAGAACGGAAAACAAGTAATTCTTACTTCCGATAAAGCGCCTGTTGACATGCAAGATATCGAACAACGTTTGCTATCTCGTTTCAAATGGGGATTATCTGCAGAATTGCACCAACCCGATTATGAAACACGTATTTCCATACTCAAAAATATCTTATTTAGAGATGGTGTTGAAATGCCAGATGAAATTATTGAATACGTTGCTAAAAACATCAAATCAAACGTTCGTGAACTGGAAGGTGCTATTATTTCATTGATTGCACAATCTTCTTTCAACAAACGTGAGGTTACCATTGATTTAGCAAAACAAGTAGTAGAGAAATTTGTTAAAAACGTGAAACGTGAAATTTCTATAGATTACATCCAAAAAACAGTTTCCGATTATTTTCAATTGGATTTGGAAACCTTGCAATCGAAAACCAGAAAACGTCACGTAGTTCAAGCCCGTCAACTCGCTATGTTTTTTGCAAAGAAATTTACAAAAGCATCGTTGGCAAATATTGGCTCACAAATTGGCGATCGCGATCACGCAACCGTTTTACACGCTTGCAAAACTGTAGACAACTTAGTAGCTACAGACAAACAATTCAAAAAATTCGTTGAAGACATCAACAAGAAATTATCGCTTTAAATGCCGATGAACATCTTGATGGTTTGTTTGGGTAATATTTGCAGGTCTCCATTAGCAGAAGGTATTTTACGCGCCAAACTTTCAACTGATTTTTTTATTGACTCCGCTGGAACAGGTGGATGGCACGCGGGAGAATCACCTGACAAACGCTCAATCGAAACTGCTAAAAATTACGGTATAGACATCAGGCATCAAAAAGCAAGAAAATTGACAGTTTCAGATTTTGATACTTTTGATCGCATCTTTGTAATGGATGAATCGAACTACAAAGACGTGCTACATTTAGCACCTAATGAAGCTGCTAAATCTAAAGTAGCACTAATTTTAGGCCCTTCAAAAGAAGTTCCAGATCCTTATTATGGAGGTCAAGATGGTTTTGAAAAAGTATACCACTTACTTAACGACGCCTGTGAAGCAATTGCTAAAAATTTAAAGGATAAACCATGAAATCAAGCGCATTTGGCAAACTCTATTTAATACCTTGCACGCTTTCCAATCCGGGAGAGACTGCTGTGACACCAGAAGATGTTTTACCACAACTAATCAAAAGAACCATTGATTGCTTAGATCATTACATAGTCGAAAATGAAAAAACAGCGCGTAAGTTCATCAAAAGCATCCATCCAGAAAAAAAACAACCCGAATTAAAAATAAACGTATTAAACAAGCATACCGAGGTTTCGGCGCATTATGATTTCATTCAACCGCTTTTAAACGGTGAAAACATGGGACTAATGAGCGAATCGGGATGTCCGGGTATTGCCGACCCGGGAGCTGTAATTGTAAAATTAGCTCATGAAAAAGGAATTCAAGTAGTTCCGTTAGTGGGACCAAGTTCTATCCTATTGGCACTTATGGCGAGTGGAATGAACGGACAAAGTTTTGCTTTTAATGGCTACTTACCTATAGACAAACAGGAAAAGAAGCAAGCACTTAAAATGTACGAGCGTTTGTCGCAGGAGAGAAATCAAACCCAAATGTTTATTGAAACTCCGTATCGCAATACCAAATTAATGGAAGATTTGGTACAATTGCTGCAACCGAGTACTCTTTTATGTGTTGCTTGTGACATCACCTTACCTACCGAGTACATCAAAACAAAAACGATTCAAGAGTGGAAAAAAGAAAAGGCCGATTTACATAATCGACCTTGTATCTTTATTCTTCACAAAATATAATTTATTCTAAATTTACTTTAGCCTCCGGATCTGCCTTGATGTGTGAAATATCATAACCCGAGAATTTTCTGATATAACTTGATATAGAAGTACCAAATCCGTCTCGAAATCCTCTTCGACCGTTGCTTCGTAAGTATTTTTTTACAGAACCTGCACCACCCAAATGAGCAGCTGCTAATAAGCCAGATTCTGTAATTTCTACACCATTAATGATTCGACCAGAATATTTTTCAATTTCCTTTTTTAAGATCCACTTATGACGAGCTATTAAAGCTTTAAAAGCCTTATCCTGCCAGTTGCTGTTGTGTAAAAACTCTTGAAAATCATAGATTCCTACCGTACGTAGTGCACTTTTACCGAATTGATATTTACCCATATATCCGTAAGGATTAACTAAGTGTAACATACCTCTTGACTCTTTGTAAGCCATTTTTTGGGCAAAACCGAAGAATGTTTTCCCTACAAGTGGTACTCTAATTCCCACATCTTCGTTTTCAAATTGATTGGGTACATGGTAAACCATTACCTCGTTATCATCGATATGAAAACCTTCTATTTTCTCTTGTTCTACAGTTATAAAACCTGAAGAAACTACTAATACTAGGAGTGTCAATCCTAAGATGTATGACCCTTTTTTTATCATCAAATGTTATTTCTCAGCGTCTGTCACCCATCTGAAATTACCGGGTCAAATATACAAAAAAAAATATAGTATTGATTTACAGAATGTTAATATTTTCTAAAAAGAAAAACTACATCCCTAAATATGAAATTTCAAACCCAAAAAAACAGCACCGAAAAAAGGGTTTCGAATGCCCTACAAAAAAAGAAACGATTAGAGTTTAATGCCTAGTTTTGTTACCCATTCAGCATATTTCTTCGCATTCACCATATGTGCTTCATAAGTCGTTTCAAACGCATGATATCCAGGTCGATTAGGGTCGGCACAAAAGTAAATATAGTTGTGCTTTTCAGCATTAAGTACTGCATCAATAGCTGAAATATCAGGCATAGCGATTGGTCCGGGCGGCAACCCTTTGTTGATATACGTGTTGTAGGGTGATTTTACGAATAAATTACTACCTCCTACTCTTTTAATTATTTGATCAAAATCACCCGACTTTTCTTTTAGGGCATAAATTACGGTTGGGTCAGCTTGCAATGGCATATCTTGTTGGATTCGGTTCAAATAAGCACCGGCAACACGAGGTCTTTCATCCGCTTTAACCGTTTCTTTATGAACAATTGAAGCCAAAGTATACACCTGTGCAGGCGACATGTTAAGGGCTCTTGCTTTTTCCAATCGTTCGGTATTCCAAAATTTTGCATGCTCTTTTGTCATTTTATCAGCTATTTTCTTAGCCGAAGTATTCCAATAGAATTCATAGGAATTTGGAATAAATAAGGTCAATGCCGTTGCTGGTGTCAATTGTTTTTCTTCTAAAAAAGCAGCATTGGTAAATGCTTCGCGCAAAGCTGTAGTATCGGGTTCTAATTGTGTGGCAAGACGCAACATGAGCTTTTCTAACGTTTCTTGATTGTTAAACGCTACAGTAACTGGTACATTCAAGCGTAAACTTCGAATCATATCAAAACTCGTCATGTCTTTTTTAAACAAAAACTTTCCCGATTTTACATTTGTACTGTAATTTCTCGAAGTCGCTACAAAATCAAATTTTTCAAAATCAACTACTAACGGAGATACAATTTCTTTAACTTGATCATAGTTTGCATCACTAGGAATGTAGACGAATACTTCTTCCTGTGAAAATTGAGTATTTGGTGTAAAAGCTTTTACATAAACATATACCCCAATAATTGAAGCTATTACGATTCCTGCAACCGATACTATAGCCAGTATTTTTTTTGTGTTCAAAAGAGATGAATTTACAAGTTATTGAATCAATTGGTAGAGCAATTCGTCTTTATATACATTATTTACTCTGTTCCAATCTTTTTTTATTCCAATTTTTTGGAAACCAAATTTAGTAAAAAGTTGCAAACTAATTTCGTTATCGCTTCCAATATTTGCATATAATTGATGCAATTGCAATTGTTGGAACGAATACTGGATTACTAAGGCTAACGCTTCCGATCCAATACCTTTACTGCGTTGCGATTGCGAACCTATAACTATCCCAACACCTGCTCTATTGTTTTTTGGATCAAAATCAAAAATATCAATCAAACCTATAGATTCGCCTGTTTCATTTAAACAAATAGCCAAACGCAACTGTTTTGCTTCATAAATATCTTGGTGGGCATTTTCTAAATATTGTCGAATTAAAAAACGACTGTATGGTGTTTGCGTATTACTTACTTCCCATACTGATTCATTATTTTCAATAGTATAAATAAAATCCAAATCCTCAGGTTCTAATGCCCGCAAATAAATAGTATTTCCCGATAGTGTTATCATAATTTTAGTTAAGGATAGTGGAACAATTTGAATTACAAATCTATTGTTCCTTGAAAAACAAAGGTGGCCGGTCCTTGAAGAAAAACTGCTGTATAATTACCCTCTTGTTTTTTAAATTGGACTTGTAACTTTCCGCCTTCTACTTGTAAATCAATTACATTACTTGTAGTCATACCCGCTTCATGCATTGCAATGGCAACCGCTGTAACTCCGGTACCGCACGATAAAGTTTCGTCTTCAACACCTCTTTCATACGTGCGAACAGCAAAATGATTCTCATGCAACGGCTCCACAAAATTTACATTGCTTCCCGACGCTCCATATAAATCTGAATATCGAATATTTGCCCCTTCAGCTTTTACTGGAAAGTTTTTCAAATCCGACACCAATTGAACATGATGAGGCGAACCCGTATTTAAAAACGTATAGCCGTCATGAACAGCCACCGAACGCACATCTTTCATTTGTAAAGATACCCATTGCTCGGTTGTAATTGTTGCATAATGATAGCCGTCAACCGCTTCAAATGCTGCTGCATGTTGAATGATACCCAATTGTTGTGCAAAGGCTACCAAACACCTTCCACCATTACCACACATACTACTTTCATTTCCATCCGAATTGTAATACACCATTTTAAAATCATAGTTAGCATGATTTTCCAGGAGAATCAAACCATCAGCACCTATACCAAAACGGCGATCGCATAATTTTTCGATCAATTGTGAATCTTCTTTTGGAAATAATTCCAACCGATTGTCTACCATGATAAAATCATTACCGGTGCCTTGGTATTTATAAAAGGTAAGTTGCATGACTCATTAATTTTCACAAAAGTACAAATATTAATAAGATGTTAAACAATGTTAATCGAGCGTTAAAGTGATTTTTAGAAAAAAATTTGTTTTTAAATTTGAGTATCAAAAATGAAAAACCTATGAAAAAATTTGGAAGTTTAATAGCTGTATCGCTCTTGAGTGGAGCTGTAACTTTAGGGGCTTATAAATTCTTTTTAGAGCCTAATGCCTTAAGTAAAATAACTCTTGCCCATCCAAATTATGCCAAAAATGTAAGTTTGGGTGCAGAAAACATTGATTTTACAACGGCAGCAGAGAATACAATTCATGCCGTAGTACACGTTAAAAACAAAACCGTTTCAAAAGTACCCTATTTGGATTTCTTTTATGGGTATCGAGGCGACCGAGAACAAACTCAAATTGGAACCGGATCGGGTGTCATCATCTCCGAAGATGGCTATATCGTAACCAATAATCATGTGATTCAAAATGCTACCGAATTAGAGGTTACTTTAAACAACAACAAATCCTATCTAGCAAAATTAGTAGGTACCGATTCAAAAATGGATATTGCCCTATTGAAAATTGAAGCCGATGAAAAATTACCCTACACCGTTTTTGGAAATTCGGATGATATAAAAGTCGGCGAATGGGTATTGGCCGTTGGAAATCCCTATAATTTAAATTCAACTGTAACGGCAGGTATTGTATCGGCTAAAGCACGAAACTTGGCCAACGATGGCATCCAATCGTTCATACAAACCGATGCAGCTGTTAATCCTGGAAACAGTGGTGGGGCATTGGTAAACACCAGAGGAGAATTAATTGGAATTAATACCATGATCTCATCGCCTACAGGAAGTTATACAGGCTATTCCTTTGCTGTACCCTCCAACATCGCATTAAAAATAATTGAGGACTTAATGCAATTTGGCAATGTGCAACGTGGTGTGCTTGGAATTGAAGGCGGTGAATTGAATTCAAATTATGCCAAGGAAATTGGTGTTAAAGCAACGCAAGGCTTCTACATCAATAAAGTAACCAAAAATTCAGGTGCCGAAAAAGCAGGTCTTCGAAAAGGAGACATCATTGTACAATTAGACGATAAAAAAATTAATGGTTTTGCCGAATTAACCGCATACATCAATACAAAAAGACCAAATGATATTGTACAAGTTCGAATTATTAGAGATGAAAAAGACAGTATTATTCCCGTCAAATTGTCAAGAAAAGAGCTATTAAGTTATGAATTCAACGGTATCGAATTTGAAGATCTGGATAGTACAGACAAAAAACAATTTAATCTCAAAGAAGGGGTAAAAATCAAATCGATATCCAATCCGGAATACAGTGAATATGCAGACATGCTGAAAGGGGCAATCATTGTGAGTATTGATGGACAAAAAGTAAATGATATGGAAGCTGTATCTGGTTATTTAGCAAAAAAGGGAAACCAAAAAGCACGCTACCAAATTATCACAAAAAACGGTCAAATATACAGCATCATTATGTAATTGTTAATTCAAAAAAGTAGTAAAACCAGTCTGTTAAAAAAAGACTGGTTTTTTTATGCAAAATATTTTACGAAAACGTTTGAAATCTATACTTTTGCACCTGTAAACACACAATTACTACTTTCATGAACCAAACAACTTTGTACGAAAAAGAAATTGCTTTTCAGGCAGACAGAAGAAAAGCGGGAGTCGAATTTATTAAAATTATCAGTGACCTATGGTTTGACAAATCGATCGAATTGGTATTGTTCCGCAACCAACTGATCGATAAAAACGTCAGCGAAATTATCAACTTACATGAGTATGCTGTTGCATTTGTTGGCAAACCAATTAATGTATTTGATTCGGTTGAAATTGCAAATGCTATTGTTGATTTAGATTTACCGCCTTCTAGAATTGACATTGGAAAATTAACGTATGAATACCAATTAGAAGACAACAAATACAACGATGCGAAAGCTTTTGTTATCGACAAATTGAAAAAAGCCAAAAATTTTCAAGAAATCAAACCTAAGGATGTGGTCTTATATGGTTTTGGTCGCATTGGTCGGTTATTAGCACGCGAAATGATGTCTAAAATTGGAAAAGGGCAACAATTACGGTTACGTGCTATTGTGACTAGAGATAAAAATGATGCCATTTTATTAGAAAAAAGAGCTTCTTTATTACGCTATGATTCGGTTCATGGTGATTTTCAAGGTTCGGTCATTGCGGATCCCGAAAACAATGCCTTATTGATTAATGGCACAACGGTGCATATTATAACAGCAAATTCTCCCGAAGAAATTGATTATACTGCCTACGGCATTGAAGATGCGTTAATCATTGACAATACGGGTGCCTTTACCACTGAAGAAGCTTTGAAAAGACATTTGACTTCAAAGGGTGCGGATAAAGTATTATTAACAGCACCTGGAAAAGGAGTACCAAATATTGTATATGGTGTAAATCATGAAGCATACAATCCAGATGACGTTTCGATTTTCTCGGCTGCTTCGTGTACGACAAATGCCATCACTCCCGTATTAAAAGCAGTTGAAGATACGTTAGGAGTGGTTAAAGGACATTTAGAAACCATTCATGCCTATACAAACGATCAAAATTTAGTAGACAACATGCACAAAAAATACCGTCGAGGTCGTGCAGCTGCGTTAAATATGGTAATTACGGAAACCGGTGCGGGTAGCGCTGTAGCGAAGGCTTTGCCTAGCTTAGCCGGAAAATTGACTTCCAATGCTATTCGTGTTCCAGTCCCTAATGGCTCATTGGTCGTATTAAACTTAGAAGTTGGTAAAAAGACCAGCATTGCTGCGGTAAATAACATCATGAAAAAATATGCCTTAGAAGGCGAATTAGTAGAGCAAATAAAATATTCTTTGAATAACGAGTTGGTTTCTTCTGATATTGTTGGTACATCGGCGCCAGCAATTTATGATAGTAACGCAACCATAGTTTCTGGTGATGGAAAAAATATAGTGTTATACATTTGGTATGACAACGAATATGGGTATAGCCATCAAGTGATCCGATTGGCAAAATATATTGCCAAAGTAAGACGTTACACCTATTATTAATAAAAAAGCCAGAAATTAATTTCTGGCTTTTTTATTATTTTTTTTCTGTCAGGTAGTAAATTGGAATACCCGTGAGCATGATTAACACTCCCCAGCCACACGTAGCAAACTTTGTCAACAACAAAGACACACTTAAAGCCATTGCAATCACAATATACAGCATGGGTAAAAAAGGATATCCAAAAGCTTTATAGGGACGCTCGGCATCGGGGCGTTTTTTACGTAATATAAATATTCCATAAATCGTAAGGATATAAAATATCAAAACGATAATCACAACAAAATCCAGAAGATCACCATATTTCCCGGTTAAACATAACGCAGATGCCCAAAAACATTGTGCCCACAATGCCCATGAAGGAACACTTGCCTCGTTTAAATTGGCAGCCTTCTTAAAGAACAAACCGTCTTTTGCCATTGTATAATACACACGAGCACCCGCCATAATTAATCCGTTGTTGCAGGCAAACGTTGAAATCATGATCATAATCGCTATGAGCGTAGTGCCAATAGCACCAAAAATATTTTGAGCCGCTACAACCGCAACACGATCCGATGGAGCTGTTGCAATATCTTGTAAAGGCACTACGGCTAGATACATCACATTTGCCAACACATAGATCAAGGAAACAATAAAAGTGCCCAGAAACAAACTTAACCCTACATTTCGTTGCGGATTTTTTATTTCGCCCGCAATAAAAGTCACTCCGTTCCAAGCATCACTGGAAAATACAGATCCAACCATAGCCGCAGAAACTGCTGAAATTATTGTAGTTCCAGCAATTGCCGACCAAACACCAGAGTCTTTATCAAACGATTGTAAGGCAAACGCGTTTTCCCAATTGGCATTCCAAATTTCAGCTTTAGCCCCATAAATAAATCCGAACACAATTAAACCAATCAATGAAAGTATTTTAATTATAGTCAACACGGTTTGTAGTAACTTACTGTCTTTAACCCCTCTACTGTTCAAATACGTAAGAAAAACAATTGTAATTATCGAAACGATTTGAGCCGCATTGATATCCACAATACCCAATTCCAAAAGGACATTTTCATCGCTAAATGGCGCATACAAATAGGCCGCAAATTTTGAAAAGGCCACACCTACCGCAGCAATAGTTCCGGTTTGAATCACTGCAAAGAAACTCCAACCGTATAAAAAAGCGATTAACTTGTTGTAGGCTTCTTTTAAATATACATATTGTCCTCCTGCTTTTGGAAACATCGCACTTAGTTCGCCATAGCTAACAGCAGCCACTATAGTGATGATACTCGTAAGCAACCAAATAGCAATCAGCCAACCGGCAGAACCTACTTGCCGAACAATATCGGCGCTTACAATAAATATTCCTGAACCAATCATAGAACCAACTACTAGCATGGTTCCATCTAATAAGCCCAATTCTTTTTTGAATTCCTTTTCGCTATTTTCCATAGTTTATTTATAGTTTGTATAAAGATAAAAAAAGAATTGAAACAAAAAAACTCCCGCTATTGCGAGAGTTTTTTTGTTTCAATAAGTCAGTCATTATCTAACCAATAAAGCATGAGGAGGTGCAAACTTTGTCAAGTTAATTCCTTCTACTGCTTTTTTATATTCTTCAATAGATGGCGTTCTTCCTAAAACTGTAGATAAAACAACTACAGGAGTTGATGACAATAAAGATTCTCCTTTTTTCTCGGCAGAATCTTCCACTACTCTTCCTTGGAACAAACGAGTAGAGGTCGCCATAACCGTATCACCTTTAGACGCTTTTTCTTGATTACCCATACAAAGATTGCAACCAGGACGCTCTAAGTATAACATGTTTTCGTACTCTGTACGCGCTGCTGATTTAGGCGCGTTATCATCAAATTCGAATCCTGAATATTTTCGCAACACTTCCCAATCACCTTCTGCTTTCAATTCATCAACAATGTTGTACGTAGGCGGTGCAACCACTAATGGCGCTTTGAAAACTACTTTACCTTCCTGTTTTTCAATATTTTTTAGCATTTGTGCTAAAATTTTCATGTCGCCTTTGTGCACCATACAAGAACCAATAAATCCTAGATCTACTTTTTTAGTTCCTCCATAGAAAGACAACGGACGAATTGTATCGTGAGTATATCGTTTGGATACATCTTTATTATTAACATCTGGATCGGCGATCATTGGCTCATTGATAGCATCCAAATCGATTTCAACTTCGGCATAATATTTTGCATTGGCATCCGGTCTCAGCGCTGGTTTTTCTCCAGACTTGATATCAGCAATTCGTTTATTTGCTTTGTCAATCAATCCTTTAAGCACTTGATGGGCATTATCCATGCCTTTATCGATCATGATTTGAATTCTACCTTTCGCAATCTCCAACGATTCAATTAAAGTTTCATCTTCGGAAATACAAATAGAAGCTTTTGCTTTCATTTCGGCTGACCAATCAGTAAATGTAAACGCTTGATCGGCTGTTAACGTTCCGATATGCACTTCAATAATTCTACCTTGGAAAACATTCTCACCTCCAAATTTATGCAACATCTGTGCTTGAGTAGCATGAACTACATCACGGAAATCCATATACGATTTCATGGTCCCTTTAAAGGTAACCTTAACCGATTCAGGTATAGGCATCGAAGCTTCCCCAGTAGCTAAAGCAAGCGCCACCGTACCAGAGTCGGCACCAAAAGCTACTCCTTTTGACATTCTGGTATGTGAATCACCACCAATAATAATTGCCCATTCATCAATGGTTATATCGTTCAATACTTTATGAATAACGTCGGTCATTGGATGGTATACCCCTTTTGGATCGCGTGCAGTAATCAACCCGAAATCGTTCATGAATTGCATCAATTTTGGAATATTAGCCTGTGCTTTTTTATCCCAAACCGAAGCCGTATGACAACCCGATTGATATGCCCCATCAACGATAGGAGAAATCACTTTAGCGGCCATGGATTCTAACTCTTGAGCCGTCATTAATCCCGTTGTGTCTTGCGAACCAACAATATTTACTTCAACACGAACATCAGAACCGGCATGTAAAATTTTACCTGGAGTGGTTCCTACCGCATTTCTATTGAAGATTTTTTCAACGGCTGTTAGCCCTTGTCCTGCATGAGAAACTTCTTTAGAAGGAGCAAAAACGGCTGGAATATCCATTCCTAAAACCTTGCAAGCAAATGTTTGAATTTTTTTACCAAAAACAATAGCATAAGAGCCACCTGCTTTGATGAATTCCATTTTTTGTGGCGTAAAGGATCTTGAAATATCAATTAATTCTTGCGTGCCATTGTATAATTTTTTTGTTTTTGTATTGATGGTCAATACCGTACCTGTTGATACAGAATAGGCTTGTTCCAAAATAGGATCCCCATTTTCATCTCGAACAGGATTTCCATTTTCATCCACTTTCTTAACCCAGTTTTTTAAATCAATTCCAATACCTCCTGTAACATCAACTGTTGTCAGGAAGATGGGAGAAATTCCATTGGTTCCCCCAACAATTGGTGCAATGTTTACAAATGGAATGTAAGGACTGGCTTGTTTACCGGTCCAAAGTGCCACATTGTTAACCCCCGACATACGCGAAGATCCTACACCCATTGTTCCTTTTTCGGCAATTAACATAACCGTTTTATCGGGATGTTGTGCCTGTAATGCTTTGATTTCTTCTTGGGCTTGAGGTGTAATCATACATTTACCATGTAATTCACGGTCAGATCGAGAGTGTGCTTGATTCCCTGGAGATAACAAATCGGTAGAAATATCGCCCTCACCTGCAATGAATGTAACCACTTTAATTTCTTCTGGAACTGCTGGTAATTTTGTAAAAAACTCAGCTTGCGCATAACTCGTTAAAATTTCTTTAGCGATAGCATTTCCATTAATATATGCTGCTTTTAATCGATCGGTATCGGCTTCATAAAGATATACTTGCGTTTTAAGTACTTCCGCAGCTTCTTTTGCAATCGTTTCGTTTGTACCCAATGCTAAATCAAGTAGTACTTCAATGGAAGTTCCGCCTTTCATGTGCGATAACAATTCTAAAGCGAAAGCAGGCGTAATTTCATTTACAATTTCATTACCTAGAATAATGTCCTTTAAAAAATAGGCTTTTTTACCGGCAGCACTTGTGGTACCTGGTAAGGTATTGTATATAAAAAAGTGTAAACAATCTTTACGATTCGGACTATTTTCTTCTTTAATCTGTGCGATAATTTCGCTTAATAATTCAGCATTATCAATAGGTTTTGGATGCAATCCTTGACCTTTTCGCTCTTCAATTTCTTTAATGTATTCGTTATAAAGATTCATTGCTTGATGTGTATTATAAATAATTAAAATAGTGTTTGTTTTTTTTGTGCTACAAATTTAATAAATCTTAATGAGATTTAAAAATTTTTAATAAATCGTCTAATTACAAGAATTATTAATGGCAAAGGATGATTTTTACTACTAATATTTCAATAAAAATAAAATAAAATCAACTTTTTATGAATAATTTATAATAATACACAAAGTATTGTCAAATTATCTGAAAAAACCCCTACATTTTTAAAAACTTAAAATAATTTTTCAATTATAGTTTCTTCTGTAATGCCTTCTGCATCTGCCTTGTAATTTTTCACAATACGATGGCGCAATATTCCAAAAGCAACAGCTTGCACATCCGCTATATCGGGAGAAAATTTTCCGTGTAAGGCTGCATTGGTTTTGGCCGCTAAAATTAAATTTTGAGAGGCACGTGGACCGGCACCCCAATCGATATAATTTTTTACAAAATCAGTAGCTTTTGGATTATCCGGACGGGTTTTACTTACTAATGAAACTGCGTATTCAATTACATTATCGGCAACAGGAATCTTACGAATAACATTTTGAAAATCAATAATTTCTTGAGCCGTAAACAACGCATTTACTTGAGGTTTTAGATTTGAAGTCGTTGCTTTTACCACAGCTACTTCTTCTTGAAAGCTAGGATAGTCTAATTTTATGGCAAACATAAAACGGTCCAATTGTGCTTCTGGCAAAGGGTATGTACCTTCTTGCTCAATTGGGTTTTGAGTAGCCAATACAAAATAAGGCAAATCCAAGGCATAATGATGGCCCGCGACAGTAACCGCTCGCTCTTGCATAGCTTCCAAAAGAGCTGCTTGTGTTTTTGGCGGCGTTCTATTGATTTCATCTGCCAAAAGTATGTTGGTAAAAATAGGACCTTTAATAAACTTAAAATGACGACTTTCATCTAAGATTTCACTACCCAGAATATCCGACGGCATTAAATCGGGGGTAAATTGAATGCGCTTAAAATCCAATCCCAACGCTTTCGAAATGGTATTTACCATTAATGTTTTGGCCAATCCAGGTACACCAACTAATAAAGCATGGCCACCAGCAAAAACACTCAATATGATTTGGTGAACTACTTCATCTTGTCCAACAATTACTTTTGCAATTTCTTGTTTTAAGGCTTTTTGTTTTTGAACTAATTCTTGAATGGCTACTACGTCTGACATATTATATTTCGAATTTAGAATACTGAGCTTTTAGTATTTATTTTTATCGTCTAAAATAACAAAAAACCCTCTGAAAATTCAAAGGGTTTGATGATTATTTTTTCAACCAATTATTTGTAAATTCACAATCCTTGTATTCGTCGTTGATTTTAATATAGGTTTCTTTGATTTTCTCTTCCGTCCATTTCGCAATTTCTTTAATTTGTTTATCGCGAAGTGCCAATTCTTTAATTTTGATGTAATCTTTAGAGAATTCTGCTTGGTGTTCTTCAAATCGATTATTGATCGTTAAAATTTTATAAAATTGCCCCCCTCCACGTTCTTGATCTAAGATCGGCATAGAAACCTCTCCATCTTTTAATTCAGAAACTTGTGCATAGAGTGCAGGGTCCATTTTTGTCAATTCAAATCGTGGTTCCATCGTTCTTGGATTTAACAAAACACCACCGTTATTTCGGGTCTCTTTTTCATCAGATGAAGATTTTGCAGCATCTGCAAATGTAATTTCCTTATTGATGATTTTTTGACGAATACCTTCAATTTTTGCCTTGGCATCTTTAACCGCTTGCGAAGAAACTTTAGGAGAAATTAAAATGTGTCGCAATTCAACCTCTTGTCCTTTGATTTTTTCAACCAAAATTATATGGTATCCAAATTCTGTTTCGAAGGGTTCTGAAATTTCACCTTCAGACAAACTAAAGGCTACATCTTTAAATTCCTTTACGAAAGCTGTTTTGCGATTCATCTTATAAAACCCCCCTGTAGAGCTTGATCCTGGATCTTCTGAAAACAATACGGCTTTACTAAAAAAACTAGATCCGTTCAAAACATCTTCACGAATTTCTTTTAATTTTTCAATAACGCGTTTCTTTTCATCTTCGCTAATTGCTGGTTTGACTACAATTTGCGCTACTTCCATTTCGGCGCCAAATGTAGGCACCTCTTCAGCTGGAATGGTTTTGAAAAAATTTCGAACCTCTTCTGGTGTTATGGTTACTTCATCAACAATCTTTTTTTGCATTTGAGAAGTCAATTTATTCAATTTAATGATATCGAAAAAGTAACTACGAAAATCCTCTTCTGTTTTCTTTTTGTAGAATTTAATTACTTTTTCTAACGAACCTATTTGCTCAATCATCGCATCAAGTTGCTCATTCATATAGCTGTTAACTTCCGCATCTGTAACTACGATACTATCTTGTATCGCTTGGTGAGCATACAATTTATCCTCTAGTTGTTTACCAAAAAGTTCGCATCGGGTAATGTTTTTAGTATCCACTCCTTGTGCTTTCAATTGAATGTATTCCAAATCAATATCAGAATCTAAAACAATGTAATCACCCACAACGGCTATTACACCATCTACTTTCTCTTTCTTTTGGGCAAAAGCAACTGTAGATACAGCTAATAAAAGGCTTAAAAGGAATGTTCTATTTATAAATTTCATATTTTTTATCATTAATTGCGTCATTGGTAATCTCTTTTTCTATGGTGTTAACTAATTCTAATTTTCTGTTGTTGATGATAATTTGTTTTAGTGTAGGCTTTAAAAATTCTAAAGGCGTAGCACTATCTTTTGGCAATACTTTATTCACTTTAACCAACCAAAGGGTTGTAGCATCGGGATATTGAAAATTACTCCCATTTGAAATATACTTGTTTTTGTTTTCTACCGTTAAAAACGGTAATTTTTCATACACTTGATTGATATCCACCCAGATAGAATCATTAAAGGCATAACTTTTAAACTGCACCGACAACTGTTCGAGTGCTCTTTGATCTTTTTTGGTAAAGGAAGTAAACTTTGCTTTAATTTTAGCAAATTTTGGATTTTCTTTAACTAAATTAATATAGCGCAATTTCACCAATTCGGATGCATTTTTGAAATATTGCTTGTTTTTTTCATAATAATCGACAATTTGCGCTTCTGTAACAAGCGTATCAACTTGTCGAATGACCAACTCTTCAATATAAGCTTTGGTATATAAATCAACTTTATATTGTTCCATCAATGCATTATATTCGGATACTTTATCATTACTCAAATTGCGTTCGGCCGCTTCAAAAAGTAATTTCTTTGTGGCCCATTGATTGATAAATGACCGAACAATAGCAATACTGTCATTTTTTGAAGTTCCTTTGGGCACTACATCGATCAAATCTTCTTGATACAAGAAGCTTTTACCCACACGAGCTATAGCCTTGGGTTCTTTGGCCGGACTAAAATAATCGCACGAAGCAACCATCATAGTAAAAAGCAAGACTATGGAACTCCAAATTTTCATTTATTGCTGCAATTGTTTTTTAATCCTTGCAAACACTTCGGGTTGTATTTTTACCTCAAATTCTTTTTTCAATTCGTTGACCCAATTGCTTTCTAAAAATTGTTGGTAATCACTCATGACTTTTCCTTTGCATTCAGTAAACAACTTGGGACCCGCTTCCTTAACTTCTTTAACATTCAAGATAAAATAATAATTATCTTTAAAAACAATATCTGAAATACCTTTCGTCAGGTTTTGAAAGGAAGTCAATAAAGCATCATCTTCTTCATAAACACCCGATTTGAGCATAATATTTACTTTTTCTGCGGTATTTAATTTCTCTTTAATACCTTCCAAAGACATTCCTTTTTTCATCAATTGCTTGGCTTTTTCAATAACTGATTTATCGGTAGAGGACAGAATATCAACACCAAAACGCTTTTTCCATTGGTAATTTACACTATGATTTTTATAAAAGTCTTGCATTCCAATCGTATCTGATTTTGCCCGTGTCCAAATTTCGCGATCCATTAGCTCAAACAACAATAAACCATCACGGTATTCATCCATTACATATTTAAAATCGGAAAACTCATTTTCAAGATTTTCATTATAATAGGTTGTAATTTGCTCATCGATAAATTTTTCAAACAGTACATCTACCAATTTACTGATGGGTTTAATTTTCAACTTTGATTTCTGTTGGGCGTGAATGAAATTTAAAAAAGATGCCGCAGCAATCTTTTTCTTTGCATTGATTATAAGAATGGGATTTTCAAAATCTTTAATATTTGTGGGTATTTCCCAAGTTTGCGCATAAAAATCATCGGTAATTACTTTTTTTACTGCAGCAAGGGACTTTTTATCTTTATTAATTGAATAGGTCGCACGTAATTTTTTGGCTAACGAATTTGTAATCAATAAAGAGCGTTCGTCTTTTTTAACCTTCTCTTCCAATTCTGATTTCATATCGGCTAGCGAACGAAGGGTATGCTTTTCAATTAATTTGACGATATGCCAACCAAATTGCGACTGGAATGGCGTTGAAATATCGTTTTTGTTTTCCAATGAAAAGGCAACGTTTTCAAACGCTTCAGAGCTCAATTGACCAGAACCAAATCGTTGCAATACACCTCCATTAGGAGCAGATGACTTGTCTTCCGAAAATTGTTGGGCTAAACTTTCAAAGGATTCGCCTTGCTGAATTTTTTTGTAAATATCGTCTATTGTTACTTTCGCTTTGTCTTCAGAATTCGGACTTGGTTTATCACTTACTGAAGTTGGCTTTAGAATCATGATGTGTGCTACAGTCACCTCACCTCGATTTTCGCGTTTGTCAACTACTTTTACGATATGGTAACCAAATCGGGTACGGAAAGGCTTTGAAACTTTTCCAACCGCCGTAGAAAAAGCTGCATTTTCAAAGGAATAAACCATTCGAAATGCTGAAAAATAACCCAAATCCCCATTATTTTCTTTCACAGAAGGGTCTTCAGAAAACTGTTGGGCCACTTGTGCAAAATCTTCTCCGGACTCAATTCGTTTTTTAATGTCAGTAATTTTTTGATAGGCTTTTAGCGTGTCTTCTGGTGCTGCATTTTCGTCTACTAAAACCAATATATGCGAAGCGCGAATTTCTTGAAGCATTCGTCCATAAGCTTCTTGAACCAATTCATTAGTAACTTTTGAATCATTTAAATAGCTTTTGGAAAGCTGGTTTCGATATGATTTTAATTCGTTTTGATAATTGGTATTGTTCTGCAAACCTATTTTATAAGCCTTTTCAACTTTTAATTTATAACCGACGTATAACTCGAGATAATTGTCTAAGTTTTTTTGGGAATCATCTTTCACCAAATCCAAATTTTTATTGTAAACCCTAACAAATTCATCTGTATAATACGGATGGCTATCGATCGTGAATAAAACGTCTTTAGTTTGCGCTAAAACTACATAAGGTGTAAGTATAAAAACAAAAAAAAGCAAACGAGTAATTCTCATAGTAAAGTGCATTTGGTTTGTAATCGACAAAAATAACAATTCATTAGTATTCCACAACATTTATACCCGAGTATTAACAGAAAATTCTCCAAAATAGTTACTTTTGCAAAAATTTATCACACATGAGTTTTATTGAAGAAATAGGAAGAAGACGCACTTTTGGAATTATATCTCACCCCGATGCTGGAAAAACCACTCTTACAGAAAAATTATTACTTTTTGGAGGGGCCATTCAAGAAGCGGGTGCCGTTAAAAGCAACAAAATAAAAAAAGGAGCTACTTCCGATTTTATGGAGATTGAGCGACAAAGAGGAATTTCGGTGGCAACTTCGGTATTGGCCTTTATTTATAAAGATAAAAAAATCAATATTTTAGATACACCTGGACACAAAGATTTTGCGGAAGACACTTTTAGAACCTTAACTGCTGTAGATAGTGTTATTGTAGTTATCGACGTGGCTAAAGGGGTGGAAGAACAAACCGAAAAATTAGTGGAAGTATGTCGCATGCGTAACATTCCCATGATTGTTTTCATCAATAAATTGGACCGTGAAGGTAAAGATGCTTTTGACTTGATGGATGAAGTAGAACAAAAATTAAAACTTCGCGTAACGCCATTAAGTTTCCCAATTGGTTTGGGGTATGATTTCAAAGGAATCTATAACATATGGGAGAAAAACATTAATTTATTTGAAGGCGACAGTCGGAAAAACATTGAAGAGACGATTGCTTTCAATGACATCCAAAATCCAGAACTTGAAAAAATCATTGGTGAAAAACCTGCCAACCGATTACGAGAAGAATTAGAGTTAATAGAAGAAGTGTATCCCGCTTTTTCAATTGAAGACTATTTAAGAGGTGATTTACAACCTGTGTTTTTTGGATCGGCGTTAAATAATTTTGGTGTGCGCGAATTGCTGGATTGTTTCATTGAAATCGCTCCTACGCCGCGTGCTAAAGAATCTGATACCCGATTGGTAAAACCCGACGAAGAAAAATTAAGTGGTTTTGTTTTTAAAATTCATGCCAATATGGACCCTAAGCATCGAGACCGTTTGGCTTTTGTGAAAATCGTATCGGGTACATTTGAAAAAAACAAACCCTATTTGCACGTGCGACAAGGAAAAAACATGAAATTCTCGAGTCCGAATGCCTTTTTTGCAGAAAAAAAAGAAATCGTAGACATCTCCTACCCAGGTGACATTGTGGGATTGCACGATACTGGAAATTTTAAAATTGGTGACACCTTAACCGAAGGGGAAAAAATGAATTTTCAAGGGATTCCGAGTTTTTCACCCGAACATTTTAGATACATCAACAATGCCGATCCGTTAAAAGCGAAACAACTTGAAAAAGGCGTTGACCAATTAATGGACGAAGGGGTTGCCCAGTTGTTTACCTTAGAAATGAACGGTAGAAAAGTAATTGGTACCGTGGGTGCTTTACAATATGAAGTTATTCAGTACCGATTGGAACACGAGTACGGCGCTAAATGTACCTACGAAACTTTTCCGGCTTACAAAGCCTGCTGGGTAAAACCTTTGGATCCTAAAAACGAAGAATTTTCAGAATTCAAACGGGTAAAGCAAAAATTCTTAGGGCATGACAAGTATGGCCAATTGGTGTTCTTAGCCGACAGTGATTTTTCAATCCAAATGACGCAACAAAAATACCCAACAGTAGAATTGTTTTTTACTTCGGATTACAGAAAGAAATAAAAAAAAGACCTGAAAAAATTCAGGTCTTTTTTTTATTTGTGACGTCTCTGCTCTCTTGCTAGCAACGTGTTTTTCAACAGCATGGCGATGGTCATCGGTCCTACTCCACCAGGAACAGGTGTAATGTATGATGCTTTTTTAGAAACATTTTCAAAATCGACATCACCCACAATTCGGTATCCTTTTTCTGCAGTTTCATCTTCTACACGTGTAATTCCTACGTCAATTACCACCACATCATCTTTAACCATTTCTGCTTTCAAGAAATTAGGAACCCCTAATGCTGAAATGATAATATCGGCTTGTGAGGTTATTTGATTGATATTTTTGGAATGACTGTGTGTTACGGTTACTGTAGAATTTCCAGGAAATCCTTTTCTTCCCATTAAAATTCCCATAGGACGTCCTACAATGTGACTTCTTCCAATAACTACCGTATGTTTTCCATCGGTAGGCACATTATAGCGTTCTAGTAATTCTAAGATTCCAAAAGGAGTTGCAGGAATAAAAGTTGACATATCAAGTGCCATTTTACCAAAATTTTCTGGATGGAATCCGTCTACATCTTTACTTGGATCTATGGCCTCAATAATTCTTTGGGTATCGATTTGTTTGGGCAAAGGCAACTGAACTATGAATCCGTCAATGGCATCATTTTCATTGAGTTCTTTGATCTTTTTCAGCAACTCAATTTCTGTTGTTGTGCTGGGCAATTTGATGAGTGTCGATTCAAATCCTACGCGTTCGCACGATTTTACTTTACTACCCACATAAGTCAAACTAGCACCATCATTACCAACAATAATTGCAGCTAAATGCGGTACTTTTTCGCCTTTTGCTTTCATTTGAGCTACTTCAGCAGCAATTTCATTTTTAATATCTTCCGATACTTTTTTTCCGTCTAATAGTTGCATTTGTTTTCTAGGTTTATTGTTCTAGGATGTTTAGTTGTGTTTCCTAAAACGAATAGTTAGTATATTAAAAAAGGCTTAAAGTTTACTTTTAAACACTAATTTACATTCTTGGCATACCACCTTTCATGGCACTCATGGCTTTCATCAAATTTTTTCCACCACCACCTTGCATCATCTTCATCATTTTACTCATTTGGTCAAACTGTTTCATCAACTGATTGACTTCTTCTATTTTTCTTCCTGAACCTTTTGCGATTCTGGTTTTGCGTTTTACATCTAAAAGTGAAGGTTTGCTGCGTTCTTCAGGCGTCATAGAATGAATAATGGCTTCGATATGTTTGAATGCATCGTCTTCAATTTCTACATCTTTCAAAGCTTTTCCCGCCCCAGGAATCATACCAACAAGGTCCTTCATGTTCCCCATTTTTTTGATTTGCTGGATTTGCGCTAAGAAATCATCAAAACCAAATTCGTTTTTGGCAATTTTCTTTTGCAATTTGCGTGCTTCTTCTTCGTCGTATTGTTCTTGCGCTCTTTCTACTAAGGAAACAACATCTCCCATTCCCAAGATTCTATCCGCCATACGGTTGGGATAGAACACATCGATGGCTTCCATTTTTTCACCGGTTCCGATGAATTTGATGGGTTTATTTACGACCGATTTAATCGATATTGCAGCTCCACCACGGGTATCACCGTCTAACTTGGTTAAGATAACACCGTCAAAGTTCAAACGATCGTTGAAGGCTTTTGCCGTATTAACAGCATCTTGACCCGTCATGGCATCCACAACAAATAATGTTTCCTCAGGCTGAATGGCTTTATGCACATTGGCAATTTCGTTCATCATTTCCTCGTCCACCGCCAAACGACCGGCCGTATCGACAATGACTACATTGAATCCATTCGCTTTTGCATGTTTGATAGCGTTTTGTGCAATCTCAACCGGATTTTTATTTTCAGGTTCGGAATACACTTCTACGCCTATTTGTCCACCCACTACATGCAACTGATTAATTGCCGCAGGACGATAGATATCACAAGCTACTAATAAGGGTTTTTTATTCTTTTTTGTTTTTAGAAAATTGGCTAATTTACCGGAGAAAGTCGTTTTACCCGATCCTTGTAAACCCGACATTAAAATTACAGAAGGATTTCCTGAAAGATTGATTCCAGCAGCATCACCACCCATTAATTCGGTCAACTCGTCTTTCACGATTTTAACCATTAATTGTCCGGGTTGTAAAGTCGTCAATACGTTTTCTCCAATTGCTTTGTCTTTTACACGGGTGGTAAAATCTTTTGCAATTTTGAAGTTCACGTCGGCGTCTAATAATGCTCTACGTACTTCTTTTAAAGTATCGGCAACATTAACATCGGTAATTTTACCATGACCTTTTAATAGATGAAGGGCTTTATCTAACTTATCGCTTAAATTATCAAACATGATTCTGAATTTGTGTAATGAGTTGCAAAGATAAGATAAAGTTATAAAGTTGCAAAGAGCGAAAATGGGTTTGTTTTAAATAAAAAAACCAGCATTTACAGCTGGTTTTTTTTATTTAACATCTTTATTAATTTTTTTCAAAAGTCAAGTAGTCGGTTCCTCCGTTGCCACCACTTACATCGATCAATTGGATGCGATTTGCGGTGTAACTTATGATATCCCAATCGTCTGTTAAATCATCCGTAAAGGCATTGGGAGCTGGTGTTACAAAAGCAATATTGAAATCCAGATCGTTATCTGGATTATCATCATTAGAATTGCTAGTCGTTACCGACCACGTTCCATTATAAGAAGTTGAATTAGCAGCCGTTAACACCCCATTCGTATTGAAGGTGAAAATATAATTGGAATAATTATTTGTTTCATTTACGCCATTGTCTTGATATAAAGTAATGCGCCAGGTACCCGAAGTTACCGTATTGATTACAGGTGATGGATCTGCAGCCGAGTTAGAATTGTCGTCATCAGAGCACATAGAAGCCACATTGAATACAACTATCAATGTCAAAATCGAAATCAATTTTAGCTTTTTCATATTATTTATTTTGAGGTTAGAAAAGCTAAATTAGAAAAACTAATCTTTTATACCAAATTTTCTCAATATATCCTCCATCAAACACCATTTGGTTAGTGAAGATTGCAATAAATTAGCTCCCACAAAAATGGTAAACCAAAACCAGTTTTCGTTTACATACATACCTAATAGCACACTAAGAATTACAAACGTTCCAGCTATTGCTCTAATTAATCTGTTTATCATACTTTTTATTTTTTAATTATACTTTTCCACCGAAAGTACTGCTAAATGTACTTTAGAAATTGTTTCTTGATTCTTGTTAAATTGTATAACCTCATCAAACAAAGTATCTAAATTTTGCTGTAAAATGAAAGCATAAAATACTACTGAATCGGTTTCATTCATTTCAGATCCAAACCAATTCGATTCTATATTTTCCTCTGAAGCATCCCTAAAACCTTTTACCTCTTTGTAAGAATACGATTTTACCTTTGCTTCTTTGAGCATATTTTTGACATCTTTTTCAAATTCTGCTATAGCTGTGATTAATACTAATTTCATATATGTAAAAGTTAATTTGTTAGCGGTCATATATGTTATCGCCTTTTATTTATTGATGTTTGCTTACACAAACTTATTGTTAATGGCGATTTCATATATTTTATTTATAGAAACCAACAAGGTAATAAAACCTTGCAGGTTATTTATTAATTATTTTTCTCCCATTTTTTGCGTTCCGTGATGTAATAGATCAAAGGAACAACGATTAATGTTAACAAGGTAGATACGATGGCTCCAGCAACTAACGAAATTGCCAATCCTTGGAAAATGGGATCAAACAAAATGATTGACGCTCCAATTACGACCGCTCCAGTAGTTAATAAAATTGGTGTTGTTCTCACTGCACCAGCCTCAATAATGGCTTGCTTCATTGGAATACCATCATTCAAACGGATTTCAATAAAGTCGATGAGCAAGACCGAATTTCGAACCATTACTCCCGCTAAGGCAATCATTCCAATGAATGAAGTTGCCGTAAAGAAAGCTCCTAATACCCAGTGACCCAATACAATTCCTACCAAAGAAAGCGGAATCGCAACCATCATTACTAATGGCGTTTTGAAGTTTTGGAACCAACCCACAATCAACATATAAATAATAATAATTACCACTAAAAATGCAGCACCTAGATCACGAAATACTTCTAAAGTAATTTGCCATTCGCCATCCCATTTTACTGTGAAATCACTTTCATCGGTAGGCGAATCCATGTATAATTCATTTACCTTATAGCCTTTTGGCAATTGCATTTTTTCTAACTTCTCATTCATTCCCAAAATGGCATACACCGGACTTTCTAGTGCTCCAGCCATATCTGCTAACACATAAACGACTCTTTTTTGATCTTTTCTATAAATCGTATTTTGAAGCGTGTCGGTTGTTACTTTTACCAAATCACTTACAGGAACCACATTGCCTCGGCTTCCTTTAATTTTGAGGTTTTGAATATCTTGAATCGATGTTTTGTCTTTGTCTTCCAATGCCAATGTAATACCAACAGGATTACTCGAACGTTCATCGTACAAGTTTGAAACAGGCATTTCTCGTAACAAATAGGTTAAATTACCCACTACTTGTTGGGGTGCAATACCGTTTAACATGGCTTTTTCTCTGTCTACTTCCAATTTGTATTCAACTTGCGGAGCTTCCACCATCCAATCGGTATCAACCACATCTGATGTGGTTTCCAAAATCGTTTTTACTTGATTAGCCACTTTAATTTGGTCTTCGTAATTTGGCCCATACACCTCAGCAACTAAGGTAGATAAAACGGGTGGTCCAGGGGGTACTTCAACAATTTTCACATTGGCTCCATATTTCTTAGCTATTTTTTGCACTTCAGGACGTACCAATTTTGCTACATCATGACTTTGTAAATCACGATCTTCTTTGTGCAATAAATTTACTTGAATATCCGCCATATTGCTACCGCCACGCATATCGTAGTGACGTACCAAACCGTTAAATGTAATAGGAGCCGAAGCGCCAATATAGTTTTGGTAATCTACCACTTCTGGAATCGTTGAAAGGTATTGTGCAATTTCTTTTGTAACCGTTGCTGTTCGCTCTAATGTGGTTCCCTCTGGCATATCAATCACCACTTGGAATTCGTTTTTGTTATCAAAAGGCAACATTTTTACGGCCACCGATTTTGTAAAAAACATCAAAACTGAACCGATTAACAAAACCCCTGTAATCAAAAACATGGCATTTCGTTTCTTCGAATTATCTAAAAGCGGCTGTTCAATTTTTTTATAAATTCTAAAAATCCAAGACGTTTCTAATCCTTGTTCTTCTTTGTGTTCTTGCTCGTCTTTTTCATGCAATAAATGGTATCCCAAATAAGGTGTAACGGTTAACGCTACAAATAAAGACAACAACATCGCAATAGAAGCACCAATTGGCATCGGACTCATGTATGGCCCCATCATACCCGAAACAAAAGCCATAGGTAAGATGGCTGCAATAACCGTAAATGTTGCTAAAATCGTTGGATTTCCTACTTCATTTATGGCATAAATAGCAGCTTGTTTGAACGGCAGTCGCTTCATTTTGAAATGACGGTGCATGTTTTCGGCAATAATAATACTATCATCTACTACAATTCCTACCACAAAAACTAAGGCAAAAAGTGTAATTCGATTCAACGTATACCCTAATAAATAGTAACTAAATAAAGTTAGAGCAAATGTTAAGGGCACCGAGAAAAAGACTACTAATCCACCTCGCCAACCCATGGCTAGCATAACCAAAACGGTTACGGCAATAATTGCAACACCTAAATGCAATAACAACTCACCTACTTTGTGCGATGCGGTTTCCCCATAATTTCGAGAAACCTCAACATGAACGTCTGTTGGTATTACCGTTTTCTTTAAATTCTCAACACGCTCTAAAATTTTCTCTGAAATTTTCATCGCATCTGCCCCTTTTACCTTAGCAATTGAAATGGTAACGGCTGGATATTCCGAATTGTTTTTGGCAAATTTTTCATTGGCTTTTCCATACCCAAAAGACACATAATTTTTTGGTGTTTGCGGTCCGTCTTGAATAGTTGCTACTTGTTTCAAATATACAGGCAAATTGGAGTTGACACCCACCACCAAATTTTCAACATCTTCAGAAGTAGCTAAAAATTTACCTGTAGTGACTAAGTATTCGGTGTCGTTTTGCACAAAACTTCCGGATTGCGAACTACCGTTATTGGCTTGAATCATTTGCATAATACCCAATGCATCTACGCCATTTTCAGCCATTTTATCTTTATCCAAAACAACTTTTAGTTCGCGTGTCCGTCCACCAATTTCTTTCGTAATGGCAACATCTTTTACTTTTTCAACCTCTGAAGTGACTTCTTCGGCTATTTGACGCAATTGAAAATCATCATATTTTTCACTCCAAAGCGTCAATCCCAACATAGGAACATCATCAATGGCGCGTGTTTTTACCATAGGTTGATACACACCCTGAGGAAACATATTTTGGTGTTTCATCAACTCATCGTATAATTTTACATAGGAATCTTCACTGTTTTGACCTACATAAAACTGTACTACCATCATTGCTTGGCCGTTCATTGCCATACTATGGATGTGCTCTACCCCTTTGATGTTGGAAATTATTTTTTCAAGTGGCTTAATCACTCTACTCTCTACTTCACTTGGACTTGCTCCTGGATACCCCACCATTACGTCGGCCATAGGAACATTAATTTGTGGTTCTTCTTCTCTAGGAATTAAGAACGAACTGTACGTACCAATAATCATCAACGCTACCATCAATAAAATGGTTAGTTTTGAGTTGATGAAAAAATTGGCGATTTTACCTGATATACCTTCTTGCATGATTTTATAATTTGATGATTTGAAAATTAGACAATTTGAAAATGGATAAAATCATCTTCAAATTTTCAAATTGACTCATTAATTAATTTGAACTTTAGCTCCGTTAAATAATTTTTCTTCAGCTGAAACAATGTATTGTTCTTCCGCTGATAACCCTGATAAAATTTCCACTTGATCACCAAAAGTTTTTCCAATGCGCAACCATCTTAATATGGCCACATTTCCAGATCCAATGGTATAAATACCTGTTAACTGCCCTTGACGGACTAAAGCACTTTCTGGAACTAAAACTATATCTGATTTAACCGTTGTGGGATTAACATCCGTTTTGGCTTTTGCAAATTGTACATTGACAAACATTCCTGATAAAATTTGTTTGTCCATTTTGTCTAAAATTACTTTTACCAAATATTGACCGCCTGTATTTTTAGCCGACAAACTCACTTCCGAAACTTTTCCTGTTACTTCCTTGTTTAAGGATTTTACATTTATTTTTACAGGCATTCCGTTTTTTACATTCGATATATCGCTTTCAGAGACCATTGCAGTAACTTGTAATCGAGAAGCGCCTTCAATACTAACCAAAGGCATTCCTGGATTTGCCATATCTCCTTCTTTTACAAACGTATTGATAACTGTTCCTGAAAAGGGAGCGGTAATATTGGAATACGAAAATTGCGCCATTACTTCATTACGCATTTGTTTGGCTGCTTCTAAACCTGCTTTTGCCATCTCATAGCGTGACGTCATGTCGTCCAATTCTTTTTGCGAAGCAGATTGTTGTGCAAACAAATTGGTAAAACGATCGTAATCTTTCTTTGCATTGTTATAACCCGCAGTTGCTTGTGTGATGGAAGCATCCACTTGTGCTTTTTTAGCTTGTAAATCCGTATTATTGATGCTTACCAAAAGTTGACCAGCTGAAACATTTTGTCCTACTTTTACATTCACTTTAGTAACATATCCCATCATTCTTGTGCTTAAATTGGCACTATTTTCGGATTCGATTTTACCACTTGCTGTTATATATGCGCTGTTTGAATTTTCAGTATTTCCGGATACTTGAACAGGTATTGCTGGTAAATTCGTTACATTTTCTTTTTTATCACTTCCACAAGAAGTTAAGATTAGTGATGAAATGGTTAGTATTGCTAGTATCTTCTTCATATTATTAATTTTAAAAATTTAAAAAATCTGATTTATTTTGTTTAGTCTTAATTCTTAATACTTCAATCTTACTACTTACTTAGTTAAAAATTGAACGTATTGTTTGGTAAAGTTATATTCAAAAATAGCTTGTAAATGTTCTAATTCTTTTTGTGCCATTTGCGTTTCAGCTAGTAATAAATCGGTTGTTTTTTCTAATCCTTGTGTGAATCTATTCTGACGAATTCTAAACGCTTCTTGCGATTGTTCAAAAGCTAATTTGGATAAATTCACTTTGTTTTCAGCGTCTACCAATTGACGATTGGTTTTATTCAATTCCAATTGGCTTTGTTTTTTATATTGATCGGTTTCAATTTCAGCTTTTTCAAAATCAGCTTTTGCTTTTTGTGTTATTCCAAAAGATTTAAATCCGTCAAAAACATTCCAAGATAATTGCGCACCGACTACATACCCTTTTGCCGAAGTTTGAAACAAATGTTGGTCATACAATTCATAACTTCCAAAAGCATTCAATCGCGGTAAGAATCTGAATTTTGAAGATTGTAGCATTTTTTTGTATGCTTCCGAAGATTTTTGCATCGCTTGAATATCTTTTCTGGAATCAGAAATTGTTGTATTCATCGTTTCGATTGCAATTAAATTATCCAAAGCTTCGGTAGGCTTGTAGGTTTTTCCAGCCATGTCTTCGTTCAATAAAAAAGCCAAATAATCGGAGGCATTTTGCACATTCGATTTAGCATACTGCAATTGATTTGTAATTTCATTTACACGAACTTGCACGTTTAACAAATCTGTTTTTTGCAACATGCCATTTTTGAAATAGTTTTCAACTAGTTTTAAGTTTCCTTGCGCTGTTGAATTTGCTTTTTCTAAAACGGTTACTGCTTTATAAGCCAATTGCAATTGCATATAGGCTTTTGAAACTTCCAGTTCTAAATACTCTTTAGTGCGTTCGGTTTGTAATTGAAAAGCATCCATTTTTGCTTTAGCAGCTTGACGACCGTATAAACCATCTAAATTGATCAATGGTTGTTGCACTTCTATTCGAGTGGCGAAGTTTTGCGTTTTAGCGGGATCATTTAATAAGGCTGGATTAAAATCGGAGGCAGTTAAAATCTCTTGATTTAATTTTGAACCAAAAGCCATTAAGGGATTTGTAGTGGAAATACCCGTATGCGAAACAGTGATGTTTGGTAAAAAGAGTGCGTTTGACTGGCGATAATCGGCACGAGCGGATTGAAATGCTTTTTCTGTTGCTTTGATTTGGAGATTTTTCTCCATGATTTTTTGCAACAATTCATTTTTTGAAATGGACAAGGTATCTTGTGCTTGAAGTCTTCCAACTCCAATTAAAATACTTAAAATTAATATTAACTTGATTTTTTTCATTGTACTTAATTTATTTGCGAACAAAAGTACAATCTCAAAAATTGGCTGTCGGTAACAAGAGTTACATTGGCCTAAAAAATTACTTCATAAAAAAAACGCCCCGATAAAATCGAGGCGTTTACTTTTTGTAGTATAAAATTACTCAGCTTTTTTTTCTGTAGCTTTTTTAGACGAACAACATCCACCTGATTTTGCTTCAGAACCACATGATTTTTTTTCAGCAGTTGCGCATGATTTTTCAGTTTTAGCTGTCTCTTTTTTTGCTTTTTGTTTTGGCTCTTGCGCAGTAACATTCATTGACAACATGAAAGCTGCAACAGCCATAATTGAAACTAATTTTTTCATTGTTATTATTTTTAATTGTTATTATTTTTTATTTTAACACATACAAATATATATAATTTTAGAAACAGAACTCTTAATTTATTATTAATTTATTTTCTTATTGACTTGATAACTTTCTCTGTGCAGTAATATTTATCATCGAAAACGAAGGTTATAAATACAAGTTCTGAATTTGCACTTGAAATATTAAAATTCATACTAGTAGTTCCTACTTGCAAATCTTCGATATCCCCTTCTTCAACTACCTTTCCATCGATCGTTGAAATAAAATAACCCACTGATGTTTTATAAGGCATTGTGAATTGAACCCGTATTGTGTCGGTACTCGTTGGATTAGGAGAAATAACAACTGAAAAGGGATTTCTACCATCAAGATGAGGAACATCTAAAGTTGTATTTCGAACCAATTTCACTTCATAAACTGTTGGATCTGCAGCAGTTAATCCCGTTTGATTGTTTGTAAATGCTGAAGTTGACGAACTTTGTATGCCGCCAAACAAATGGCCAATCACAACTTCATTTGCTGTAATATTTGACAGTTGCACTACTTCATTTGAATAATGTGGCACCGATTTATTGGGAATAAATTCGGCACCAGCACCTTTTAAATTAGGCATTTCAACGGGTAATTTATATTCATATAAATCGCCATTTGCATTTCTAGAAACTCTACTGATGGTGCTAACAAACGGAACCGTGTTATCTTGCACTAAAGTTGGTCCTTGATAATAAAACTGACTCATTCCACCAAAATACAAATTGTGCATTTGATTTAGCGTTGCATCATACAAACCTACTTTTCCGCTGTGGTAATTGCTTAAGTATTGGTTAAAATTAGTATGCGGAAAATAACCCGATTCTTTTACATCTATTGGATATAAAAACGGCAAATCAACAGCAACTTGAAATACACCTGACGAAATCGTGTAGCCTAATTCTCCGTTGGGAAAAACTTGAGGTACTAAATTATAATCTCTTCGGTGCAAATGAACCGGATCAGAAATTTCTTGAAAATTACCATAACTTAATGTCGTTCCTGAATTGGTGATACTAAATTTACGAATCGCGTTCGAATACGTTTGGGTAAACGTTGGGTTATTCATGGGATTATAACGCCCATCAAAACGGTGTCCGCCAATTAAATAAAAAGTAGTTCCAATTTTTGCCAATTGCCCTCCCGTTATTGCAAAAACATCATTTGAGATTTGTTTGAAATAAGCTGTTATTGGAGTACCTGCTACAATAGCATTTATAAGATTTGGCACATCAACTGAAGTTAAATTATTAAATGTTTTGTGATCATTTTCTGTTGCCGAAAAAGCATATCCTCCGATGATGTACAAGGTATCGCCGTCTTGGTAAAAATTCATATTGGTCGATTGCAATTGCTCTTTAAGTCCGGTTGGTAAAGTATTCACAGAAGCCGACCACGTTTGTTGTGTAGCAATATCTACCACATATAAATCGGTATTATTTTGTACTCCCGGAAAAGCATTGAAAGGTTGGCGTGCATGTATACCATCTTTTCTTCCTCCAATAATGAGCCATTTGCCATTGTGTTGTCCAAAAGCATACGAATGTAAACCCGGCAAACCTGAAACCGTTACCGGTGTTAAAACGACATCATAGTTAAATGTAGTTTGCGCAACTGCCGTTGGCAAAACAAGCAATAATAGTGCGATTATATATTTTTTCATGGTGCTATTTCTTAGGTATTTGACAACCATTTGCGCCACAACCAGCATTAAAAATAGCTTGAATTAAAAAGAATATACCAAACGCCACCAAAAACCACTCTTGCGTTTCATAGGCTTGAAAAAATAAGAATACGGCAAATGCCAATCGAATGATTCGCATGGCGTGCCAATTGGAAAACAGTAATTGCTTCATTGTACATTAGTTTGTCACAAATGTAAAGTATCGCTTCGTATTGGAATGTATCAAATGTTACTTAGAACTGAAAGTAAATAAACGGTTGTGGTCCGGCAGATGCGGTGGCGTAAACTACCCAAAACACAAATCCTAAGACTATGGCTTTGAAAACTAATGGAAGTGCCTTGAAAATACTTTGCATAAAATTAACCAATTTTTCAGGCAGAAAATGCCAGATAAAGCCAATAGCCATCAACATGCATACATTTTTATATCCCGAAAGAATTACCATCCATTGGTTGGGATCAAAAGTTACCTTACCGATATTTTGAATGACTTCAATGGCTGTTGTAAAATCTTTTGCTCGGAAGAAAATCCAACAAAACGTTACAAAATGGAAAGTCAACAGTACGGCAAAAAAGGTCCAAATGACACTAAAAACGTTTTTCTTTTTCTCCGCCTTTGCAGGAAAATATTCCAATACAATTTTATGAACCGCAAGGGCAATACCGTGTAAGGCACCCCATATGATAAATCGTAAACTAGCTCCGTGCCACAAACCTCCTAATAACATCGTGGTCAATAAATTTACATTGGTAAACAGGGTGCGTTCCCGATCTTTAGAAAATAAAAACGTAAAAATAAAAACAGTAGTAGCCCCAACCGAAATAAATAACGGCAGGTGACTCGTTCCAATAAACGAAATGCTCCATAAAATGGCAATAAAAAAGAACAATGCAGGGAATAAGAATCCAGCAAAAGTTCCTTGACGATTACCGCCCACCGAAATGTATAAAAAGTCTTTCAACCACGTCGATAATGAAATGTGCCAACGGCGCCAAAACTCTGTAATCGAAGCCGATTGATAAGGCGTTCTAAAGTTGGTTGGTAATTTAAATCCGAGCAACAATGCTACCCCAATGGCCATATCGGAATAGCCCGAAAAATCGCAATATATTTGGATGGCATATCCATAGGAAGCCATTAAATTTTCAAAGGCTGTATAACTGGATGGCGCATCAAAAACACGGTCTACAAAATTGATGGAGATGTAATCGGAAATAACGGTTTTCTTTAATAATCCACCAATAATAAGCAATAAAGCCCTGTTTACTTCTTCTTTGGTGATGTTTAATTTCTGATAAATTTGAGGTAAAAAATCTTTTGCCCTTACGATTGGACCGGCAACCAATTGCGGGAAAAACGATACAAAAAACAAATAATCTACATAGTGTTTTGTAGGTTCGATTTCTTTGCGGTAAACCTCAATGATATAACTGATGGACTGGAAGGTATAAAAGGAAATACCTACCGGCAATATGATTTTTTGAAATGCAAAATGGGTTCCCGACACCGAGTTATAGGTATCGATTACAAAATTGGTGTATTTAAAATACCCCAAAAAACCCAAGTTTAAAATCACACTAAAGGCCAAGCACATTTTTTTATAAAATACACTAGTGGTGCGATGCACTAAATTCCCTAAATTATAGTCTACCACCGAAGACGCAACCAGCAATAAAAAGTAAATCCCACTCGATTTATAATAGAAAAATAAGGAAAAGGCAATCACATAAACCAAGCGCTGGTAGAACGTGTTTTTCAAAGAAATATACAGGGCATAAAACACGATAAACAAGCCCAAAAATAAGCCCGAGTTAAACAATAATGGCTCTTTTGGATTGTATACAAACCAATTACTAACGGTTTCCATTGTTAGACTACCAAAGGTTTCCGTAAACCAATTTTGAAAAGTAAAAAGTGCTATCACTATTATTTTGTTGATTTATATGTTTCGTATGATTGCAAAAAAGCTTCAAAAAACAAGTCGGCTTGTTTTTCATAACCCATTTTTGAATAATGGACCTTATCGCGGGCCATCAACCCTTTTGCAGCATTATTAAAAATATTCTTATTTCCTCCAAAAACTTCAAACAAATCCCATACAGCATATCCTTTTGAAGGCGCATTTTCTTTGATCTTTAGCGCATAATCGGCTATAAATGTATTGGTGTATTTTCTATGTAAAACCGACGGTGGCGGTGTGGTTACTAGAATAGTTGCCATTGGTGTTTTTGCTTTTACAGCAGCTATCATTTGGTCCAATTGACTGAAATAGGTTTCGCCACTTTGTTTGTCAAAACTTTCATTCGTTCCCAAAGAAATAACGATCAAATCGGGCTGCAAAGCAGGTAATTGCTCGTAAAACAAAGGAAACTTATTGTAATCGGAACATTTTGCCCCGTTTACACCAATGCCACTGTAGGTAATTCCGGGTGCGTTGTTGCTCAAGATCAAACCGTTTAATGCAAAGGCGTTGGAATTTGGATTGGGAATTAATGTAATTTTGTCCAAAGGTTGTTCGGAAGCATAATCATGGGACAGCACCGTTTCGCTCAAATCGATCGGAATAAAAGTCGTTTTTATAATCTTTTTGGGCTGGGTCCTCCCAATAGGAATGGTCAATATTTTACCGTCCCGAATCAAATCGCTTTTTAGTCCGTTTGCTTTTATTAACGCTTTCAAGGAAACGTTATACGTATTGGCAATGACTCCTAAAACTTCGCCTGGCTTAATTTTATGGGTTACCCGTTTGGGTACTTTTGTTGTGATTGTAGTATTTTTTTGGGCCAACGAAACGGCAAACGAAGGGGTATTTTGTGGTGTAATTATTTGTAAATGAGTAAAATGGTATTGTGTATCTTTTACTTCCATTTGAATTGAAAATTCAGTCGAAGAAGGTTCTAAAGCAATTCCGCTCAATCCCACAGGTCTTACTACATCGGCATAAAGGTTTCGAACACTCTGAAAATTACCCGTAGCCGAAAATCGAATGGGGGCACTATTATTGGTTTTGGCCACACTATAGGGAAACGTAAAGCCAAAACCGGCATTACCAAACACCGCTTGCATTTTGTTTCGCATTTGCGCGGTAAATAAATCAGCTTGTATGTGAGAGTCGCCAATATGAACCACATTTACCTTACCAGATTTCGTTTGTTCCAATTGATACAAACGCTCATACAGTGCAACGAGCGCACGGGTGTTTTGAAGGCTGTTTTTATCAAATTTGAGTTCGACCGAATCTACAACCGTAGAATCTATGACCACTAATGTGGAATCCACCTCTTGTGCAAAACCAAAAGATGTTAGAAAAAAGAGTAAAAAGATAAAATTATGCTTCATCCATTTAATTTTCTTGCCAATTGGTTTTATCTTTCTGAGTAGAAAGCACTGGTTTGCGTTTTTTTCTTAAATTTTTGTACAATTCGTACCCTTGATTTAGTTGGCTAAATACAATATTGGCCACTTCTTTTGCGCCCCTGTGGTTAAAATGCGTATAATCTTTATTGGCTTTCGAAGGTGCGGTTTCTACCCATTTTACCATAGAACCCTCACCGCCCATTAATTCAAATAAATTTACAAAACTGGATTCTGATTTAATGGCATATCGTTTTTGAGCCGTATTTAAAGGAATAACGGCTGCATCTGTTTTCATTTCTAAATCGTATTTAGAGGATTTATCAGCGGTCGAAATAATAACTATTGCCACTCCTGGAAAACATGCTTTTAGATGTTCCACCACTTTAGTCATGCGTCTTTCATACCAAGAGTAATCCAGCGTTCCATAATTCAGGATATTCGCTCCATATTGCAAAACAATTAAATCATAATCCAATTTGGCATGAAAGGCATTCATTGTAGCTTTATTAAATGTCCCTAATGGCAAACCCGAATTGCCACGATTGGAAAAATTATCGACATGCACTCCTTTTCCATCATCAAAATTAATTCCGTAAAAAGGGATGGAATCAGCATTAGAAAAGTTTACTTTTAAATTTTTCAGATTTCCTTCCGCTAAAGTTAGGGTGTTTAAAATTGTTGAAGGCATTAATTTTCTTCCAATAGAATCGTTTGCACCACAAAAAACCCGTCCCGAATAATTCTTGGCGCTTCCATAAAACAACGTAGGTCTCGGTAATTCGGTCGCAAATTTTGTTTGGGTTGCTCTAAATTTTACCCAGGTAACATTGGACGTGTCATTAGCAAAAAACACGTGGCCGTTTACACCAAATGCTCGAGATGGTGTTTTAACTTTTAAAAAGGATTGTGCGTTCCAATTCCCTGAAAACTCATGAGTGATAGAGCTTCTTGAACTGGCCGATTCAGAAGTAATATTCACAAAACCAACTCCTTTTCCACCAAAACGCTCTTGCAAATACGTTCGAAAGTCTTTTACAATGAGATCACCATCGGTCATGGAATCTCCAAAATAAGCAATGCGAACATTACCCTGTTTTGTCGTTTCTAATTGGTATAATTTTTCAAAAAAAGAAACCAAATATTGATTCCCTTTATACGCTTCAAAAGTTTCTTTTGGAAATTGGATACCGTCTACCACTTTATAATCAATAATTTTATTTGATAAGGTATCTTTTTCTTTAATACTTCCATCTTTAGCGATGGCTTCTAGCAATAAACTATCCACTACTCTATTTTTAGAAGTAGCCGTACTATCTGGGAAAATTTTCTTAGGTAAAAATTCTTTAAACACCATAAAGGAAAGCGTGGAAAAAACCACTACCAATAATGCCTGAATAAAATATTTTGATGTGTTCATTACTAAAATTCCAATTTTTTAAATTCCAAAATCCATGGCCAAGTTCAAGTTTAAGAACCATTGTTTTCGCTTTGTTCAAATAGGTGCCTACTTTGTAAAAGATTTCTCTTTCGTAGGAATGCCAATTATCCAAATTAGAAATTCCAAAATCCTAACTCCCTACTCTAAACTCCTAACTCCCTACTCCAATTACATGCGTTCCGGAACGTGAATTCCCAATAACATAAATGCGTTTTTTATTGTGTTTCCAACTGATTTTGACAATTGTACTCGAAATACTTTTTTATCGTGATTTTCTTCGCCTAAAATAGAAACCTGTTGGTAGAATGAATTGAATTCTTTTACTAATTCATAGGTGTAATTCGCCACTAAAGCCGGACTATGATGTGCCGCTGCATTTTGAATTACCTCAGGAAATAATAGGATTTGTTTGATCAATTCTTTTTCTTTTTCGTGCATCTCAATGGCAACCGATGCCGCAACATTTTCAAAAGCAAAATTGGCTTTACGTAAAATGGATTGAATGCGGGCATAGGTATATTGAATGAATGGCCCTGTATTTCCGGCAAAATCTACCGATTCTTCGGGGTTAAACATCATTTGCTTTTTGGGATCTACCTTCAACATATAATATTTCAAAGCTCCCAAACCAATGGTTTGAAACAAAACGGCTCTTTCTGTAGACGAGTAGCCTTCTAATTTTCCTAATTCTTCTGAAATTTGTTGCGCAGTGGTTGTCATTTCAGCCATTAAATCATCTGCATCTACCACAGTTCCTTCTCTAGATTTCATTTTCCCAGAAGGCAATTCAACCATTCCATACGACAAATGATACAAACTATCAGCCCAATCAAAGCCTAACTTTTTCAAAATCAAAAACAACACTTTGAAATGGTAATCTTGTTCGTTTCCAACGGTATACACCATGCCACCAACATCAGAAAAATCTTTAACACGTTGTATGGCCGTACCAATATCTTGGGTCATGTATACTGCCGTTCCATCAGATCTAAGTACAATTTTACGGTCCAAACCGTCTGCTGTTAAATCAATCCAAACCGAACCGTCGGGATCCTTTTCGAAAATCCCTTTCTCCAATCCAAATTGCACCACTTCCTTTCCTAACAAATAGGTATTGGATTCATAATAATAGCTATCAAAATTAACCCCTAAATTTTTATAAGTTTGCTCAAATCCATCATAGACCCATTGGTTCATGGTTTTCCAAAGTTCGATGACTTCGGGTTTTCCTTGTTCCCAATCCAATAACATTTGTTGCGCTTCTAAAATGGAAGGTGCTTGTTTTTTTGCTTCGTCTTCGGTGTATCCGTTTGCAATTAATTCAGAAATCTCTTGTTTGTATTGTTTGTCAAAGGCAACATAAAAATTCCCCACCAACTTATCGCCTTTCAGTCCAGTCGATTCGGGAGTTTGCCCTTTACCAAATTTTTGCCAAGCCAACATCGATTTGCAAATGTGAATACCACGGTCGTTGATGATTTGTGTTTTATATACTTTTTTTCCGGAAGCTTTTAATATTTCAGCAACCGAATAGCCTAATAAATTATTTCGAATGTGACCTAAATGCAGCGGCTTGTTTGTGTTGGGAGAAGAATATTCTACCATAACTGCCTTCTCGTTTTCATTTGGCATCACAAATCCGAAAGTATCATTGTCTTTTATAGAATTGAAACTAGTAACGTAATACGCATCCGATATGACCAAATTTAAAAAACCGCCCACCACATTATATTTTGCGACCTCAGCAGCATTAGAAATAAGGTAGTCTCCAATTTGAGTACCTATCGCAACCGGATTGCCTTTGACCATTTTTACCAAGGGAAAAACCACCACGGTAATATCACCTTCAAAATCTTTCCTAGTAGCCTGAAATTCAAAGGTATCGATAGAAATATCGAACAATTCCTGAACCGCTTTTTGGATATGAGTCGTTAAAGTGTGATGTAATGTCATTTGTACCTGTTTTTAATAACGCGCAAATGTAATAAATAGTAATTACTGATTTATGAATAGCCCTTAGTTTTTTATCTGAAAAAAATAAAAAGTTAAAATAAATGTAACAATACGTCCGATTTGTTGTCTACTAGCTACCATTAATCATTACAACACCCCATTTATATGAAATTCAAATTAGTTATTACCTGCCTATTTTTAAGCCTATATTACGGATTTGCTCAAAATTCGGGGAGCATCAAAGGAAAAGTTATTGATAAAAATTCGAAACAAGCCTTGCCCTACGTTAACATTGTAGTAAAAGATAACAATAAAATTGTAACCGGCGGGGTTACAAAAGACGACGGAAGTTTTTCAATTACAGCGCTTGCCGAAAAAAAATACACCGTTGAAATTCAATTTATTGGTTACTTAACCCTCACAAATTCTGTTGATTTAACAAAAGACGCACAATACAATCTGGGTGTCATTGCCATTCAAGAAGATGTAACTGAACTTAAAGAAGTGCAAGTAGTTTCTGATCGTTCCACCATGGTGCAAAAAATTGACCGTAAAGTAATTAATATTGGAAAAGATTTGATTGCTTCGGGTACTACTGCCTCTGAAATCATGAACAACATTCCTACCGTGAGTATTGATCCCCAAACCAAAGAAATTAGCATGCGCGGAAACAGCAACGTTCGTGTTTTAGTAGACGGTAAACCATCTAATGTTTCCATCGAACAATTGTTGCAACAAATTCCCTCGGCTTCCATCAAACAAATAGAGTTAATTACCAATCCTTCTGCCAAATACAACCCAGAAGGGATGAGTGGAATCATCAATATTATTTTGCATAAAAATTCGCAAGTCGGATTCAACGGTTCGATCAACACCGGCGTCACCTTTGGCATCACACCCAAAACCAATTCGGCTTTGAACCTTAATTACCGTGTAGGAAAAGTAAACTTTTACACCAACTATGGTTTCAATCATGGCATTAATGCCAACAACGGATTTGTAGAAAGCGAAAGACCGGGACAAGAAAACAGACAAGATTTTAAATTCAAAAATAAAAACAGTTCGCATTTGGTCAAACTGGGTATGGATTTTTACATCAACGATAAAAATACCTTATCGGCTTATACCAATCAAAGTTTTACTGCGGGTTCAGGAACCGGATTAACTACAGTTGTTTATGACGCGTTGACCAATCGAAATACCACACAACTTTTTGGGAGTTCAAGCAGCAATACCAACCAAACTTACGATGTCGTTTTCAAACATGATTTTGACAAAAAAGACGAAAATTTAGAACTGCAATTCAATTACTCGCATACGGTAAACGATGAAGACACCCAATATAATGAAACTGTTTTTAATCCTATTCAAACCAATGATCGCACCAATTTAGTAAAGGGAAAAACCGATTATTTTCAGTTTAACGCCGATTATGTGAATCCTATTTCGGAAAGTACGAAATTAGAAATGGGTGTGGAAACCAGAATTCAAAATTCGGGAAATGGATTTAATGATATCAATCCTCAATTTACAAGCGCCGACAATTCTTTTGGGTTTGGCCGAAATATACATTCTGCTTATACCAACATCAGCAAGCAAATTGGAAAATGGAACGGCCAATTGGGTGTGCGTTTAGAATATTTTGAATTAGACGCCAACTTTGCTTTACGTGAAACCAATCCTACGACTACTGATCGCCAAAAAATATCGGACAAATTAATTACAGCATATCCATCGGCCTTTTTTACGTATACGGCAAATGAGAATAATTCCTTTAACTTCAATTATTCAAGACGTGTAGATCGCCCAAGTATTGGACAAATAAGCCCTATCAGAGAATGGACGACCCCCTTAATGGAATCAAGAGGTAATCCTGAGTTGGCGCCACAATTTACCAATTCATTTGAAGTAAATTACACCAGAAACACCAAATTAGGTTCAATTACCAGTGGTGTATTTTATAGAAGTATTTCTGATGAAATTTCGAGAACAGTATCTAACGATCCCAACAATATCAATCGGAATATCTTATCGTATGATAATTTTGACAACAACAATGCCTACGGAATTGAATCATCGGCGAATTTAAAATTCTTCAATTGGTGGTCTGTTAATGCAAGTGCTGATATCTACTTTAAAACGGCAAAAGGTACCATTCAAAATGCGGCAACCAATATGCCTGAAAATGCAGCAGTAGATGTAACTACTTTCAATACTAGAATTAACAATAGTTTTACTGCTACAAAAGATTTACGTTTTCAATTGTTTGGTATGTACAGAGGACGCGACAAAGGATTGCAGTATGATCGTAAAGCCATGTACAAAATGGATTTTGGTGCTACTTACAATGTATTAAAAAGCAAAGGAACGGTAACCCTACGCTATAACGACGTGTTTGAAAACATGCGATTTGCATTTGATGGAAATATCCCTTACCGACAATTGGGCGCTTTTTATTGGGAAAGTCAAACGTTTTATGTTGGATTCAATTATATTTTTGGCGGTGGAAAAAACAGGGCTTTGGCAAGAAAACAAAGAGATGCCAACGAAACGCAAGGCGGTGGTGGAATGTTCTAATTTAGCTATTAGGCATTAGGCAAAATATAAAAAGCGTTCTGAAAAATTCAGAACGCTTTTTTACTATATTCAATTTTCTTTGTTCTATTCTCTAAATATTACCATCTAATAATCACACTTCCCCATGTAAATCCGGAGCCAAAAGCAGCCAAAACCACTACATCACCCGATTTTATTTTACCTTGTTCCCAAGCTTCTGTCAACGCAATTGGAATTGAAGCAGCGGTGGTATTGCCATACTTTTGAATGTTATTGAAAACCTGATCGTCGGTTAATCGGAACTTCTGTTGGATGAATTGAGAAATTCTCAAATTGGCTTGATGAGGCACCAAAAGATTGATGTCGGAAACCTGCAAATTATTCGCCTGTAAGCCTTCGTTAATGACTTCACTAAAACGAACCACCGCATTTTTAAAAACGAATTGTCCGTTCATGTATGGGAAATAACTTTCATCATTTGGATCGTTATCCGCTATGATATCGGTTACCCAACGTTTCCCCATTCCGGGAGCAATCAATGCCAATTCTTCGGCATGTTGCCCTTCTGAGTGCAAATGGGTCGACAAAATTCCTTTAGAAACGTCTTCTTCCCTTGAAAGTACAGCAGCTCCAGCTCCATCACCAAAAATTACGGAAACACCCCTGCCTCGAGTGGTCATGTCCAAACCGGTTGAATGCAATTCAGAACCAATCACCAAAACATTTTGATACATTCCGGTTTTGATGTACTGATCGGCGATCGAAATAGCATATACAAAACCCGAACATTGATTTCGAACGTCCAAAGCACCCACTGTGCGTAGGCCCAAATCGCGTTGTACTAAGACACCCGGACCTGGAAAATAATAGTCGGGACTCAACGTTGCAAAAATGACAAAATCAATAGCTTCTTTGGAAACACCCGAACGCTCGATGGCAATCGCTGCAGCTTTTACCCCCATAGATGTAGTGGTATCTTCTCCTCGAATTACATGACGTCGCTCTTGGATTCCTGTTCGCTCTTGAATCCATTCGTCGTTAGTGTCCATTCGTTTGGACAAATCATTATTTGTTACTATGTTCTCGGGTACATAATACCCCAATCCTGTTATTTTTGAATGATACATACTTTTATTTTTTTACGGCTAAACCTAATTCCTTTCCTTTTTCATATTCGTTGTTGTCTTCAAAATATAGCATGCTATTTTGATAGTGGCATTCATGTAAATAATGACTACCCTTGTAATAACTTTGTTGTATGGTAACCCGCAACGTTGCATTTGCTTCGACCTGCAATTGATGTGGATACACTAATTGTATTTTCCCGTCCAGCATGATTTCATTAACGTCGCCAAAAAGAGACGCTACATACTTATTTTCAGGATTATCGAATAATGACTTCGGTGTAGTCTTCTCGATAATTTTTCCTTCTTTTAAAACCAGTACTTGATCCGAAAAAGACAACACATCATAGCTGTCGTGCGTTGCAATAAGAGTAGTAATATTTTTAGCCTTTAGATAGGCTACAATTTTTCTTCGCAATGCATTTTTTCGAAAATTATCAATATGACTAAAGGGTTCATCGAGCAATAATACTTCAGGTTCTTGTGCCAATACGCGAGCCAAAGCTACCCGCTGCATTTGCCCACCACTCAAAAATTTAGCTTTTATGTCTTTATAGTCCACCATGTCCACCAACTCCAAAAGTTCGTCAATGCGCTGTTGCTTTTCCTCTGGAAAAAAATTTGACAAATACTTCCCCACATTCTCTCCCACAGTAATAAAGGGCATCAGATCAAAATCTTGTGCCAAATATTTCATGTAGGGCATCCCCGGAATCAAATGATATTTAGGACCTAAAATGGGGGTTGTTTTCCAAAAAAGCGCTCCTTGCTCACAGTCATACAATCCATATATCAACTGCAACAAAGTACTTTTACCACAACCGCTTTCGCCAATGATTGCTAACTGTTCACCTTCCTGTAGGGAAAAATCGACAGCCTCTAATACAACTTTCTTTTGGTAAGCAAATTCCGAAATGGTGACTTGCAGCATGGAACTAACGGTTATTTACAATTTTGAAATTCCTTTGCAATGTTGATTAAATTGGTTTCGTTCTTTAAATCAAACTGGTTGGCTTTTAAGTCCGCAACTACAGCTTTACATGATTTTAAATACTCTGCGACTACCGGAATTAAGGCTTCCGTACTTCTCTTATCAATCATTTGCCCTTTATCCTCAGCAGGAATTTTAAAGACATATCGATCGGTTTCTACCGGATCTTGCAACACCATTATTTTATCTTCCTTATGGATCAACTGATAAAAATAAGAATTGTCAAAACTCAAATTGGTCATGTTTTGCATCTTTTTCATGGAGTCGCCTTTAACGGGCATGCCATAATAGAAAACAGGTGCGGCTCCATCGGTAATGCAAAAATACACTTTAGAACTGGCTTTAAAAGTTTTCGTACGCTCTTGCTTTTTCTCATTAAAATAGGTAATAACCACTGTTTTCCCAAATTTGTCTGCGGTTTCATCAGGCAATACTTTACCCGTTTCATTTACATCCAAAAGTTGAAAATTAACACTAATAATCCCTTCTAATCGTTTGCCTTCTTCATCCACTAGATAGCCTTTACGTTTGTAGATATTTACACTACGCTCTTTGGCTAAATTTACTTTAGCCTGCAATAATTTGTTTTTTTCATCCCGTGCTTGATGTCCTAGAGTATACCCTCTTGCCACTAAATCACACAAAAATTCATATAAAAATGTTGAATTGGTGTGACTGTACATGCTTTTTGTATAATATTCATAATTTTTACCATCAAAAGTAGAAACTGCATAATTATCAAAAGATTTGGTTGATGCTAATGATGCCACTTGATTACCGTCAATATCGGTAACATAAACATAGGTAGTTGGCCCTCCCCCTACAACATAAGGATTGGCTGTCATTCTTCCCACAATTGTCATTTTACCGTTGATGTAAAATGTAATGGATTTGTCGTTTTGTATTTGTGGATTATACTGATTTTTTACTTGAAGTATTTTTTGTTTTTGCGCATCGGCTTCAAATTTTGACGCCGCCACAATTTTTCCATACTTTTCACTTAAACTTTCTCTCGAAGTTTCAAAAAAGGTTTTTAATGCTGCCTCATTAATCCCTTTCGCATCAATTAAATTGTATTTAACCGATAAATTGTGAGCAATTATTCTTTTGACATCAAATGCCGTTATCAATACGTCGTGTGGAATTTCAGTCTTTTGTTTGCCATCGGCTGAAGTTATCTCTAACCATTGATAAAATTGAGTAGCATTCACATTTAAACCTTTAAAATCAACTGAAAATTTCTTTTCACCCGTAAGCGTTGAAAAATCATAATGATCACGATAAGGCTCCAAAACAGTAGCAATTTCTACTTTATCATAAACAATTTTATCTTTTTTAATTTGTATTTTTTGTCCGAAAGCAGCAACAGAAAAAACCATTGCAATAAATAACTGTCTCATAAAAATAATTTTATATTAATGCGTAAATATAATAATTTTATGTGCAAAATTAAAAGGCAGGGTCAATTAAAATTGAAAAATGTCAATTTGTCAGCAAAAGCAATTTTGGTACTTAATTTGACTAACTGTAGTCAAAATTAATATTAAAATTTAACGATATGGCAACAGGAAAAATTAACGTTTCAGTGGAAAACATCTTTCCCTTAATTAAAAAATTCTTGTACAGTGATCATGAAATTTTCCTTCGTGAATTAGTTTCTAATGCAACTGATGCAACCTTAAAATTAAAGCATTTAACAAGTATTGGTGAGGCAAATGTAGCCTATGGCAACCCGATGATCGAGGTTAAAATTGACAAAGAGGGTAAAAAATTGCACATTATTGACCAAGGTTTGGGAATGACGGCCGATGAGGTAGAAAAATACATCAACCAAATTGCCTTTTCAGGAGCCGAAGAGTTTTTAGAAAAATATAAAGATTCTGCCAAAGATTCGGGTGTTATTGGACATTTTGGATTGGGATTTTATTCGGCATTTATGGTTGCTGAAAAAGTTGAAATCATTACAAAATCCTATAAAGACGAACCGGCAGCGCATTGGACCTGTGATGGTAGCCCAGAATTTAGTTTAGTAGCACACGACAAAACCGAGCGAGGTTCTGAAATCATTCTTCACATTGCAGAAGATTCCTTAGAATTTTTAGAAGAACATAGAATCCGTGAGTTATTGACCAAGTACAATAAATTCATGCCGATTCCAATTAAATTTGGAACCAAACAAGAAGCACTTCCTAAACCAGAAGACGCTCCTGAAGATTATAAAACGGAATATCAAGAAGTTGACAACATCATCAATAATCCTAACCCGGCTTGGACAAAACAACCAACTGAATTAACGGATGAAGATTATAAAACTTTCTATCACGAATTGTATCCGATGCAATTTGAAGAACCGTTGTTTAACATTCATTTGAATGTAGATTATCCGTTTAACCTGACTGGAATTTTATATTTCCCTAAAATGACGGCTGATTTACAATTGCAAAAAGATAAAATCCAATTGTATCAAAATCAAGTGTATGTAACCGACAACGTAGAAGGAATTGTACCTGAATTTTTAGGCATGTTGAAAGGGGTAATTGATTCTCCCGATATTCCATTGAATGTTTCCCGTTCGTACTTACAAGCGGATGGAAATGTGAAGAAAATTTCAAATTATATTACCCGAAAAGTAGCCGATAAATTGAAATCATTATTCAATGAAAACCGTGCTGATTTTGAACAAAAATGGAACGACATTAAAATTGTTTTGGAATACGGAATGCTGTCGGAGCCAAAATTCTATGAAAAAGCAGGGGATTTTGTTTTATACCCAACTACGGATGAGAAATTCTTTACATTGGCCGAATTAAAAGAGGCAATTACTGCCAACCAAACAGACAAAAACGGCAAGCTTGTGGTGTTATACGCTTCTAACAAAGAGGCACAACACAGTTATATTGACATTGCTCTTGCAAAAGGCTATCAAGTAGTACTTTTGGATTCTCCTATCGTTTCACATTTGATTCAAAAATTAGAAGCAGATAATGAAAACCTAACCTTTGCCCGCGTTGATGCCGATCATATTGATAAATTAATTGAAAAAGACGAAGTTCAAATTTCAAAATTAAGCGAAGACGAACAAACGAACTTAAAATCGGTTTTAGAGGCAATTGTACCAAAAGCAACTTATACCGTTCAAATCGAACCTATGGACAGCTCAGCCGCTCCATTTATGATCACGCAACCTGAATTCATGCGCCGTATGAAAGAAATGAGTGCAACAGGTGGTGGTGGAATGTTTGGAATGGGTAACTTCCCAGACATGTACAATTTAGTGGTAAATGCCAATTCAAATTTAGCGACAACAATCCTTCAAACCGAAGATCAAGCGGCGAAAGAAATGCTAGTAAAACAAGCGTTGGATTTAGCTAAAATTTCGCAAGGCTTATTAAAAGGTGAAGAATTAACCGCCTTTATCAAGCGTAGTTTTGAAACGTTGAAGTAAGCAAAAACAACAACTAAAAGTAAGCCTGCAAGGATTCAAACACCTTGTAGGTTTTTTTTTGTAATTTTGATCTCAAATAATTTTGATCATGAACTTATCAATAGAAACTCCTGCCCTACTTTTTTCGGCCACTTCATTAATTTTATTGGCTTACACTAATCGGTTTTTGACCATTGCACAAATTATTCGCAGCTTGAAAAAGACTTACGAAGACAATCATAATAAAAGTATTTTACTGGAAATCAAGAACCTAAACCTGCGCTTAACACTCATTCGCTACATGCAGCTTTTTGGGGTCATGTGTTTGTTTCTTTCGGTTTTTGCCATGCTATTGCTATACATTGGCCAAGAAACAATAGGTATCTATATTTTTGGCGCTAGTTTGCTCAGCTTACTCATTTCATTGGGTATTTCTTTTTGGGAAATTAGCATTTCGGTGCGAGCGCTTCGAGTACATTTACAAGATTTGAGCGAGCACATAAAATAATTTCTTAATTACCAATTGTAGTCTGACTCTCTTTTTTATCCGAATTTAAGATAATTCCTTCCTCTTTTGCCAATTTGTTTTTTGTTGGAATCTTATAATTTAACGACAACCCAACACGTCTTGAATCGTTTTTACTTCCATAAACGAGGTTTGTACCTAAAGCATTAAATCCTTGTTCATTGGTATTAAAAATATCATTGGCATAAATGGAAATGGATAAATTATTATCTAAAAACTTCTTAGCAAACGTAACGTCAAATTGTTGGCTAAACGGTACTTTATTTTGAAAGTAATAATAATTTCCTCCCGTTGAAGACGTATTATAAGTCGCGGTAAATTTAATTTTAGAAGGCAATACGATTTGCGACATGGCATTGATAAACCAAATGCCTTTTCCGTTTACATCGGGTAAATTATGTTTTTGATGACCCACATAGAAATACATAAAATTGATTTCATCCGGATTGAAATCAAATTTCAAAGTTTCTTGTAAGCCTTTCGTAAATAACATATACGGAATGGGCAACCCAAAATTAAAATTATGAATCGTCAATTGCGGAATATTTTCTGAAATACTAGCCGCACCGGCACCATTCGTTACAATACGATTCATGACCTGATTTTTGGCATCGCTTCGAGAATAACTCACAAAAAAGTATTCAAATGCACTTGCTTTTATTTCATAATTATCAAAAATTGTAGGATCTAAATTCGGGTTTCCAAAAAAGGATACGTTGGGATTTTGATAATTGGTATTGTTTGGATTCAAGGCTGAAGTATTGGGTAAGCTGATCTTTTTGTTGTAATTGGCATTTAAAAAAACTTGGGGAATAATATTGTATTGAACCGTAGCATTTGGAAAAAATCGTGTTTGTTGAAACGGAATTAAGGCATCCGTATCGGTGGTTCCTTCAATAGAATACGACTCTAATCTTCCGCCCAATATGAAATCAAATTTCTTGTACGTCGATTGAAATTCGGAATAAGCCGACAAGGTAGAACGCTCATAATCTAAATTGGTTTGCCCTTGATTTTGCGCTTCAAATGCTAGCATATCAGCAAGTATACCTGTTGAAAATTTAGTTTTATCAAAAAAAGAAAGGTCTTGCGAGTAGTCGGTTTTGAATTGATAAAACAACTGATCAAATCCATTATCTAACACCAAATTTCCTCCAGCATTATTCTTCAACGTAAAATTATTTGCAACTGAATTAACGTTCAATAGAAAATCTAATTTCTTCGATCTATCGGTAAAACGTTTTTGATAATTCAGTGCTAAATCGCTTCGATCGAGCACATTATCACTGTGATCCGTAGATTCAAAACCAAATCCAGCAGCAGCTACACGGGCATTGTTATTAGACGTTGTATAATCATAATTCACCAACAATCTGTCTTTTTTCAAATCAAATTTTAATCCCGATTTGATGAAATAAAATCGGTTCACTCGATCCGTAACATTTTTAGAAAGCACCACACTTTCATTTTGAAAATTGGTACGCTGATAGCCCTCATTATAATTTTGACCCACTTGAAGTTGCCAACCAAACCATTTATTTTTGGCATTCAATAAGACACTGTTGTTAAAGCGATGACGCGAAGCATCATATTTTGTAAAACTATACCCATTAGAGTAGGTAGCCGAAAGGTATTTCTTAGCATTTTTAGACGTAACAATATTAATAATTGCCCCTCCAGATGTTGCCGGAAATTCGGCACCCGGTTGCGTAATTATTTCAACTTTCTCTATCGAATTAGCCGGAAGACTTTCTAAATAGGCCGTTAATTCGTTGGAATAAATATTAAGGGGTCGTGCATCCATAAAAACCTCCAATTGCTTCCCTTGATACATCATACCCGCCACATCAGAGACAATTAATCCCGGTAGTTTTTTCAAGCCTTCCATCACTGATCCTGAATTCAAATGACTTTGCTCCGAAAAATCAAAAATTGTACGGTCCGCGCGTTGCTCAATGCTCTTCTTTTTAGATCCCACAACGACTTCTTTCAATTCTGATGTTTTAATACTGTCTTTTGTCGTTTCCGATTGTGCCGTAACAAATTGTGAAAAAAGAAGGTAGGCCGCTGCTAATAAATATTTCATGGATAAGAATTTGATACCCGTTAGTAGTAAAACTTAGTCTTTTGTTACAGCAACGCCATCTTTGAAGCGAATCAATATTGGACGAATCGACGAAAATTAAAGGAAACAACTACCTTTGTGTTTCAAAACAACACCCATGACCTCAAAAAATAGCAGTATTGGAATTGTATTAGTAGCCCTTGGAGCAAGCAGTTACGGAATGTTAGCTACATTCGTGAAATTAGCCTATCAAGAGGGCTTTACAACAGCTGAAGTTACCACGGCACAATTTATATACGGTATTTTAGGCATGCTGCTCATCAACCTATTTCAAAGAGTAACGCAGCAAAAAACGGTTCGAAAAGCGACTACCAAAAATAGCCTCCAATTGATGTTGGCGGGAACTTCAATGGGAATGACCAGTGTGTTTTACTATTTGGCCGTAGGTTTTATTCCGGTTTCAATAGGAATTGTTCTTTTGATGCAAACCGTTTGGATGGGCGTCCTCCTAGAATGGGTACTGGATAAAAAAAAGCCCTCCTTACAAAAAACAATTGCTGTTTTCATTGTCATAATTGGAACGTTATTAGCCATTAACATCTTCCAAATTGATTTCAACGACTCAAAGATCGAGTGGGCAAAAGGCTGTGCTTTGGGTTTACTCGCTGCGGCATCTTTCACTACAACTATGTTTACGGCTAACAAAATTGCACTTGAAATTTCGGCCACACAAAGAAGCTTGTTTATGCTGTTTGGAGGTGGCATTATCGTATTTGGTTTTGGTTTATTTACACAAATTGCACCCTTTAATTTGGAAATCTTTTTCAAATGGGGCATTGTATTAGCACTTTTTGGCACCATCATCCCGCCGGTGTTATTGAATGCCGGATTTCCAATGACCGGAATCGGACTTGGGAGTATAGTGTCGTCATTAGAATTGCCCGTTTCTGTATGCATGGCCTATATAGTATTGAATGAGCGAGTAGTCCCACTTCAGTGGTTAGGCATCGCTTGTATTATTTTTGCCATTGTAATCATGAATGTTTCTTTTCGCAAAAAATGATGCGATTAGCCCTATTTTAAAACCCTCAATTATGCTCAATTTATTTCCAAAAGAGAAAATTATTTTACCCCTACCCGATGCTGTTTTCGAGTATTATCCCAATTTTTTTTCAAAAGAAGAAGCCGATGTGTTATTTGAAAAATTACAAAAAGAAACGCCATGGCAACAAGATGATATAGTGATTTTTGGTAAAAAAATTGCCCAACCTCGCCTTACGTGTTTGTTTGGAAACGAAGGAAAACCATATTCCTATTCTGGAATCACAATGCAACCTCAACGTTGGAATGCTCATTTGATGCACATAAAGAATGAAATTGAAATAACGAGTGCACACCATTTTACAACAGTCTTAGCAAATTTATACCGCCATGAAAAAGACAGCAACGGTTGGCACGCCGATAACGAAAGGGAATTGGGCAGAGATCCTATAATTGCTTCCGTTAGTTTTGGTGAAGAACGAAAATTTCAATTGAAACACATTAACAATCGCGAACATAAATTGACCCTCAATTTAACCCATGGGAGCTTATTACTCATGAAAGAAGGCAGTCAAATACACTATAAACACCAAATTCCCAAAGACAGCCAACCTAAAAAAGAAAGAATAAATTTAACTTTCAGGACCATTTTATGATTTTTTTTCAAAAACAATCCATTCAATTAGCACTTTATTGAAAAATCCTAAAAAAATAAAACATGGTTTTTTTGAATTTATTTTTTTACTAATATTGATGAATTAACCCATTAATCAGATTGAATAGAATTCCTTGAAGGAAAATTTTGTTTAAACAAATGAAAAAGAAGAAAATTTCAGAATTGGACAACGAAACTCTTGATCGAGTGGTTGTTATGGCCCAAGAGGAAAAAAAACCTTTTGAAGTATTGAAAGTTGAATTTGGCGTAAGCGAAAATGACGTTACTGAGTTAATGCGCAAGCGGTTATCGAAAGATAATTTTGAACTTTGGAAGAAAAAAGTAGCTGCAAACAAACCCAAACCCAAACCCATCAAGTATAATGAACTTGAAGACGATGACTTAGACAGTAAATATTACTTTAAAAATAAATTTGATTAAAAAAATTAACTCTTGTTGTACAAGAGTTTTTTTTATTTTATACAAAATTTGGTTACATGATCACGATCCACTTCTCTGAGATCCAAATAGATTGCATACTTAAAATGGTTTGGGAAGAACGAACTCCTTTTGAAGCCATTACTTAACAATTTGGCCTATCCGAAAAAGAAACCATTGCACTCAAGCGCTGAGAAATAATACGTTCCAGTTTTAATATGTGGCGTAAAAGTGGTACAAAGTAGGGCCACAATACATACCAAACCGAGAACAAGTGGTATTGATTGATTCAAGTGTAAACTCCAAAGACAAATTACAGGAAATAAAATCTCGAAACCTTAGGTGTAACATTTTTTTGGTTTGTTCTACTTATGTCTAAAACCAAATTAAAAATGAAAAAAACAATTCTATCACTAGCCTTAGTGATGTTTCTTTGGAATGGCGCATTTGCTCAAAAAAGCAAGGCTACAAAAAATGAAGTAGCGGTGACCATCGATTTAATAAATGTAGTTGAAGACAAAGTAATGGTTAGCCTAGTTGCCCCAGCATTTACTACCGAAACAGCTACTTTTCATATTCCTAAAACCGTACCGGGAACTTATTCTGAAGACGATTACGGTCGTTATGTAGAAAATGTAAAAGCATATGATGCCAAAGGAAAAGCATTGCCCATTGCAAAAACTGACGTCAACACGTACCAAATTTCAAATGCTAAGAAACTAGCAAAAGTAACCTATTTAGTGAACGATACTTACGATACTGAAAGTGGCGGTGGCTTTGGCGAAGGAGATGATGTATTTTCTCCTGCAGGTACCAACATCAATGCGGGGGTAAATTTTATGTTGAATACCCACGGATTTATCGGATACTTTAAAGGCAAAGAAGAAATACCATACAAATTAACCGTACTTCACCCTGAGAACTTACTAGGTGTTTCTGCAATGACCGATGCCGACAGCAGCGCAACCTCGGATGTCTTTGTAATGCCTAAATATGCTAATTTAGTAGAAATGCCCATCATGTACTCCAAACCCGATTTTACATCGTTTATGGTAGATGGGATGGAAATTATTATTAGTGTGTATTCACCAACGGGAAAATATACAGCCCAACAAATAACGCCGCATATGGAAAACATGATGAAGGCTCAAAAACGTTTTTTGGGACCTATCAATTCCACAAAAAAATATGCTATTTTGTTGTATTTAGCAGACATGGCTAGCAAAGATGCCAAAGGATTTGGCGCTTTAGAACACCCTACATCTACCACCGTAGTGATGCCTGAAATGATGGGCTTAGAAATGCTACAAGAACAACTTAAAGATGTGGTTTCGCACGAATTTTTTCACATTGTTACTCCGTTAACGGTTCATTCGAATGAAATTCAATATTTTGATTTCAATAATCCTCAAATGTCAGAACATTTATGGATGTATGAAGGTGTAACCGAATATTTTGCCAATCTGTTCCAAGTCAACCAAGGCTTAATCGATGAAAAAGCATTTTTTGAAAGAATGGCTGGCAAAATTGCGCAATCGCGTCAGATGAATGACACCATGAGTTTTACCAAAATGAGTAAAAATGTGTTGAATGCCCCTTACAAAGACCAATACGTTAACGTGTACCAAAAAGGAGCTTTAATTGCGATGTGTATTGATATATTAATTAGAGAAAATAGCAATGGTGAAAAAGGAATTCTAAATTTAATGCAAGACTTGGCCACTGAATATGGTACTAAAAAAGCCTTTAAAGACGAAGAATTATTTGCTAAAATTACGCAATTGACTTATCCTGCTGTTGGTGCATTTTTGAACACTTATGTAGCGGGTGAAACGGCCATACCGTATGAACAATTTTTTGCAAAAATGGGCGTAACGGAAGCAACTACAGAGGTAACGGGCAATCCGTTTTTAAAAGACCAATCCCAACCCTATATTACTGTCGACCAAACAACTAAAGAAATCATGATATTACCCGAGATTGAATTGAATGTTTTCTTTACAACTTTAGGCATAAAAAATAACGATAAGATTATTGCCATCAATGATAAAAATTACAACCTAGACAATATCTATGACATGGTTATGGAAAGCATGAACTGGAAAGAAGGCGATAAAATTACCATCAAAATCAATCGTGAAGGCAAAGAGCAAACCGTAACAGGAAAAATTGTTATGCCAAAAGAAAAACAAGAAGGATATCAAGCTACCGATAACAGCAAAAAAACAGTTAGAGATGCTTGGTTAAAAGGCTAAACTCATCCGTTTTGAAATATAATTTTTAAAATTTAAATTGAATCCTCAAAGTACTCTGTATTTTGAGGATTTTTTATTTACTTTGCCATCTCAAACAAAATCCAATCCAATGAAAAAAATACTATTAGTAGGACTAATGATTAGTACTTTCATTTCTTGTGAAAAGAAAGCATCAACTACAGATACCAACTTACACCTAACCGGAAATATTAAAGGACTTAGCCAAGGTAAATTATACATCCAAAAAATACAAGACACTTCATTAGTGGTATTGGATAGTATTCAAATCAAAGGGGACTCTCAATTTGAAAGTCACTTAAATTTAGAGAGCCCAGAAATGTTGTATTTGTTTTTAGACCGTGGTCAAACCAAATCTATTGATAACAGCTTACCTTTCTTTGCAGAACCCGGCAAAATGAACATTGAAACCACGCTAGAAAATTTCTTTTCAGCAGCAAAAATAACGGGATCTAAAAATCAAGATTTATGGGTAGAATTCAATAAAATCAACAGTCGTTTCAAGGATATCAATTTAAATTTATTGTCAAAACGACTAAAAAATAACCTGAAACCAAATCCTAAAACTACGGACAGTATTGACAAAGCCTATCAAAAATTACTGATCCGAAAATATCGTTATACCGCAAATTTTGCAGTAACACATAGCGAATATGAAATTGCTCCTTATTTAGCACTTGCAGAAATTGCCGACATTACCATTCCTTATTTGGATACCATTCAAAAAAGCATGAAGCCAAAAGTAGCACAATCTAAATATGGAAAAATGTTGACCGCCTATTTAAAAGAACGAAAAGTCGAAACAGTAAAATAAGACCTACGGTATAAATAAAAAAAACCATCACAATGTGATGGTTTTTTTATTAAGAGCCGATAGAGGGACTCGAACCCACGACCTGCTGATTACAAATCAGCTGCTCTAGCCAGCTGAGCTACACCGGCAACTCTAATGCGGTG
>JACCDH011425673.1_pt1 | contig 54663 bp, 32 predicted proteins | sample 7442481 | NCBI WGS metagenome assembly JACCDH01 (sample SAMN15323433, study PRJNA562643) | freshwater metagenome | isolation source: river surface water | place: USA:Blue River Watershed | collected 2017-08-15
CCGTGGAATTGCCGAAAATGCCGTCGTCTCTCATCCCCACCATTGGCGACCTCTATATCCTACAGGAATATGTGCATAATCCCAATATTTATTGTCATCCTGATGTGGCACCACTTTTGGAGGAATTACGGGGTATTCCCCCCATGGCCTTGTTTTTAGATCTCTTCAATATTCCACGCACCGGATCCCGTGAATACGAGGCGGCCTGTGCGAAGGTTGCGGCTACGCCATTGGCCCATCAGCTTGCCCCAAAAATAACCCTAACTCCCAACACACTGCCTCAAAATCCTACGGCTTGACGAATGCGTAGGGCAAATGCCTGAACCACCGTTTGACATTCCGTGGCAGTCACGAGAACACCACTGTTCTTGCTAAGGAGTGTTTGGACCGCCAGGAGATTGCGTGTGCCGGCTCCTGTAGAACGCAAGTAACTTCCACAACCACCACTGGACACGGGATCAGCAAATGTGGCAATTGTGCCGAAACTGGATCCCCAATTGGGATGTCCAAACAACATAAACAAATTGCAATGAGATGGATCGCCGGCATTGTATGTTTCACGGTAAAATGCATACACCGTAAATCCTTGAAGGGTAGTGCCGGAATAGAGTGTCCCCGAAGCTAGTGTGCCTCCACCATCCGCACCGGAGTTCCCGCCCACCTGAAATCCAACAGGCTGATCTGCAGCTAGGCGCGATCCGATTACCGTAAGTGGATGAAATGTGTTTGTCTGTACACCGCCAGCGAATTGAATATATCCGAGACTTGCATAATAAAAGTCTGTATCAACCACTGTGGAAGTCGTATTTGTGTAATTTACAGCAAAGGGATAGGAACCTGCAGAATATCCAGCAGTGGATACATATGTTGCACCTGAACGAACCGCCGGCGAGGTTACATTGCCGTTGTCATACATATCACCTCCACCGTCATTAATGTAAAATCCGCTTCCATCCAGCCTATAGGTGTAAAAACTTGGATTCCGGAATTCCGACATATAGTTCCGCAAATATGTCGCAATTTGATTGATTTGTGTGTAGGGAATGCCGGAAGCACCTCCAGGTATGCGACCGTATCCTACAGTTCCTCCCACTGAACTTGTGAAGGGCATATCTTACTTAGTATAATCAGTGACAAAAATTGAATGACTTGGGCTTTCTACATTGTTGTAATACATGTGAATCATGTCATTCCTTACATTCTTTCATTCTCTTCTTTCTCAGGGGATCATCCCCGAGAAAGAAGACTTTCATCTATTTGTATGGCAAAAGAATGGCCACGGTTCTGGAAAAAACATTCATATTACAAGTGCAAACTTTGTGGATCCTATACTAGAGTCCGTAAATATTAGAAGAGTTGAATTGTGTTCCATGCAGTATGAATTTATAATGGAAAGCATTGAAGGGGAATGGAAACTTATAAAAGAGTGGAATAGACCCGAATATTAACTGTGAATATTGTAGAGAATGCAAGGAGGAGAAATCATAGGAATTGGCACACAAGGGTGTGTTTTTTCACCTAAGCTGGTTAAACATGTGCGTGAAAATGGAACAATTCTTGCAAAACGCTCAAATGATACACGGCATGTAATTAAAATATTTACAGATGTAGATGCATTTGATAAAGAGCGAAAAATACTACGAACAATTGTCAAAATCACAAAAGGTGTAGGGACAGTTATAAATGCAATAGATGAAGATGACACAGAATATACTGCAAATGCACTCAACGCGGATAATTATGCACTATTAAATGCAGAGCCATCACCACCTGCACCAGGTGCATGCATCAATACAAAACGAGCGTTGAATGCTGGCAAAAAAATATATGTGATGATACAACCCCGTATTCTGGGAGATATTCGGCAACTTAAAAGTAAAAAACCGTTGTCTTTTTTCTCAGATGCTTATACAGCGCTTTTATTGTTCAAAAAACACCACATACGCCATCGCGACATGTATGCGCGAAACATTTTTTATAATGAAGATAATGCTCTTATTGGGGATTTTGGGCATGCAGTAGATTTGACAAATCTTGATCATCCTAAATCCCATTATTCAAAATCAATATTTGATACAAAACAAGATTTACTGGATTTTATAAATGCCATTAAACGGTATGCACAAATATCTGATGAAGAACATACAACCCTTTTGAATGCTATAAAAGATAACAATTTTTATATGTTTTATGATTTAGCAAAAGTGCCACGACGCTATTTAGAGGCGGAAGTTCGCGATTATTTGGATACATATCCTACAGAAGATACCTATAATCCTCCTTCCCCAAAATTGCGAAGATATTCCATGAAATCTGGAAGAAAATCCGCAAATTCTAAAGGATCTCTTAAACGCTCTCCTAGGGGCTCTCCTAAGAGCTCTCACTAGGAGCTCTCACCCCGTTCGCACAAATACATGAAAAACTCATCCGTAAATCCGTAATGGCAGCCATTAGCTTCTTCGGATTTGGGGACATGTCTTGCTGTGGAATTCTTACCATGTAGGAAACTTACGATAATTCCCTCGGGTGCAATTTCCGCTGTTGCTGCTTCACGTTTTGCTTCACTCCCTACAAATCCCTCCCCCTCTGCCACGCTTACGGCGGGAAAGGGTCGCTCTTCCCAGAACGCCTTGGTAAATGCCAGCGTTGCCTCCGATACGCGTTCCGCTGGTGCCAGATCCAGCGGCGGTACATTCATGGCCGAAATGTAGCGCTTGCAATCATACATGGGAAGACGCGAACAATAGATGCAGTCGCGTTTCAGGAGTTTCATGTAGGTAGCACGAGCTTCCACAGAGGATTTAGGATAATGATCGTCATCGTCCATCATCATGAGGACTTCGGCGCCTGCCGCAATGGCTGCTGCGCAACCGCGATTTCGTTTTTCACCTACCGAAAGTGGCTTCGCAAGACTGATGTATTCCACGCGTATGGAGGGGGCAGATTGTTGGAAACGAAGGACCTGTTCATCTACACGACCGGATCCATCCGAATCATCTACAATAACCCATACGAGTTTATCGGTAGGATAATCGGTTTTCAGGATATTCTGGGCCATATTTGTCCACCATTTGGGCCTGTTACGGGTCAGTGTTACAATCCCAACACGCGGCAGCTCCTCTCCTTTGAGACGCCGCAGCACCAGGGGCTGCTCGCGTTTTAGAATGCCACGAAACAGGGGCTTAAGAAGGTCTTTCCAGGATCCGCGCCAACTGGCGGTCCAGTGAAAGGCAATGCGGCGCAGGGTCTCGGCTTTTTCTGCATATTCGGCATCCGTCAAGGCCAGCAGGGACTCCACGGCCTCCTGCACGGCCTCAGCCGTAATTTCACGGGGTCCTTCGCGGAACTTGTTGGGCTGAGGGTTGCTAGTGGCAATCTTGCCCACTGTAAGCTGCCATTGCTTCTCTTGAACGGGCAGTGCGCACCAGAGTGGCAGGCTTTCCACAGCAGCACATTCAGCCATAGTATGTCCAAACCCCTCGGCCGCCGAGGCAACGCAATGGAATTTCGCGGCTTGCTGGGCCGCTTGGAGCTCTTTTTCGGGTCGGTATTCTGTAACCCAAGATATGTTAGACGCGGTGGCAACTTCCTTGAGTTCTGCGGCAACTTCAGGAGTGCACCAGATTTCCAGAAGAGGCCATACGGCTTTCCAAGCCGATACCACGGTGCGCATCGCCTTTGTTTTATTTACCGAAGCCCCCACAATCGCCAAGAACTTGTTCTTCTTTTTATTGCTAGCTGGAAGGATAGGAGGGGATCGCCAAGGAATTACGACGGCCTTTTCGGCGGTTACTTCTGGAAAAAGCGCGGCAACATGGGAGGATTTGAAGATGACGCGATCCGCGGCAGCTAAGGCCCAATTCCATGCCGTTTGTGGCCACCATTCAGGATTCACCACGACGATGTTGTGTTTGGCCCAGGGCCACGCCAGACGGCACGGCACTTCCAAGTGAATCTGGAGATCCACAGGTTTCGGATTTACAAATTCTATGGGATCCATATGATCAATGGATGCGATTGAAAGAGCACGGGTTGCATGGGCTTCGCGCAGCACCTGCTCCACCCATTTGGCATCTTTTGCCAACCCCCATTGACTTTTACGAGAAAGAATAACGACGCGGGCCATATGTAGGGAGTTTAGATTAGGTGGGTTTATGTAGGAATGGTTTAGGGATATATATTTATAAATATACACTATAGAAATGGATTGCAAAAAAACAACAGTTTTCCGCAATAATGTGGAATATACTCTGTTCCATTGTATATTTGAATTATCAAACATTCATATAATTACAGTCAAAGGAAATAATAGAATCGCTCAAGTGATTCTTAATCATGATAAATTAATCCTATCATATACATATGATGATGCAGTTGCACTCATCGCAATCATACACGAGTATTTAATGAAACATCTAACCCCGGTTAGCCCAATACAATTTGCTATCAACCAGATTCATTTTCGCACAGCAAAACATACATTTATTGCAAATATAACCAATGAACCATTACATTATAGTGTAAAAACAGGCGGCAAGGAATTTGCTGGTTGTGTGGAAATTATGATTGATAAGCCATCGGATCGTATGCAACTTCCGACCATATCGCAAATATATTCGGAACCCGAATGCTGGTACAAGTCCTTTAAAACAAACAATGATATTGTGGATTTAATTAAGGGCAGTTTACAATTGTGCCAAATGTTATTTGGCACCGCAAAATTCATTTTAACAGACAATAGTGCTATAGAATGTGGTAGCGCCAAAAATCTTAGCAAGTTGCCCCCGCGCAAACTAAAACAGTCATTGTCTCTCGCTCCATTGTATGTCATTAAATATGTAAAGACATGGTATCAATATCATTTTAATGCATATATAAATACGACTAATCAAAAACTCGTTGAGGCGTATAATAAAGGTCTTGCCAAACTTAAATCAAATGTTGATATGACCTTTGCAAATTTCATTAAAATGAATAGATTAACCTCAAATCAAGTAAGCAGTATAGAATCATTGTATATGAAATGTTATAATAAAAAGTCATGGTTTGCATTTTTCAATGCTATACCAGATAAGAAACATTGTGATGTGTTTTTTAATTGGCTCCCTACATTTATAGATGAATACATAATGGATAAATCTTTTTATATGAATCATGTGAAGTGGATTATTGACTTAGGAGAAGAGGGATATCTGATGAAAGAGGAAGAAAAACCAAAACGCGAAAAAATAACCAATATTCCTAACAATGTGTTAGAACCTAATATTGATAGTGTTTATACACATGAACCCACAACTATGGTCCGTACGGATTTATATATACTTGCAGATCTGGCAGAGTTTGAACAATGGAAAGGAGGTAGGCGAAGGAACATTACATGCAAACGCGAGCGCAAACAAAATTGTCAAATAAATGAATGGAAGATTTTGTCTTTTTCCAATGACATTCTACCCACCAGACGATAGAGTGGAAAAATTGAAGAGTATTCGTGGGGATGTGTTGGGATTGTGGCATTCCTTTCTATTCTTTCCTTTCAACATGGCATTCGTTCCTGGTTTGTATCCCTTTCTTGATAGCAAGAAGTCCCATGGTGTAGATGAGTTTCGCATTCGTTCGGATAGACTTCATCTTGTAAAGCGCATTCCCTTTGTGCGGCAAGGTATTGCCAATCTTGGCACTCTCACAGCTTCCAACAAATGGCATAACTACATTCCAATCTCCTGTGGTGATTTGAATGTAAGTCTGCTTCATACAGTATGGCCTAGCCAGTATGCGGATGAGGCAGGCAAATACCGGATTCTGCGTGCAATGCAGAAGTTGGATGATAAAAAATACGCTGTCCCTGTAATCAAGGCTATCCTACAAAATAAGGAGACTGGTGCATTTCTCTTTGTAACGGGCATTTGTGTGAAGCCAGAGGAGGAAAGTGTTCTGGCCATGGCCGAGGGATGGGCACTAGCCATTTTTCCAAATGGAAAAATGGCTAGTTTAGAGCTATGTTTCCCCAATCCATTGATTGGGGAATCATAGCTGGCATGTATTTCGCAAAGATATGGTGGCGCCCCTCGGATTCTGGGAAATGGTGCGCGACTGCATCTAGACTGCTTTGACCCGTCGCAGCAATATTTCAGGATAGTCCGATTTGCGACGAGGATTCAGCATTACCTTGTCTGGCCAGGTTTCCAACAAAAACTTCACCGCCACCTGTTGTTTTTCCAGGCGTTTCGGGTCTGTTTGCATACCACCAGGTTCCTTGTAATACGCCGTTTTCGGGCTCACATAATTCAGACGCACCACTACACCATCACGATCAAATGACATCAGGGTGCGAATGTAATCTTCTTTTTCTGACATGGGCAACTTGATGCCGCCAGGACCCGAGGCACCAGGATTAATAATGCCCCAAAAACTACCGATAATAAACTTGAGATCGCGGGTAATTGTGGGCTTCATGAAAAAGCCATTGGGAACCGGATAGACGCCCCACAAGGATGCGCCTGCCTTGGCCGCCTCGGCGAATCCCTTGTCAATTACGGCCTTCAAGGAACGCAGAGGACGAATGCCACCATCCGCCGTCCTTTCCACGAATCCCGTGACATCATCATCCATCATCACAATCTTGGTGCCCTTCGGGTAATAGTCCAGAATGAAATTACGGACCTGGGCTAATCCTGGCTCTCCTACAATTAGCTCCTTCACTGCCCCCGCCGGTAACGCGGCCTTGTAAATCGCCTTTTGTTCCTCATTCGCCACAAAGATGGTAATTTGGGATGCGGGAATTCCATAGCGTTTCAGGGTAGCCAGGGTTTTTGTCTGCACCGTCTGCTCGCGTTTGTACGAAGGTATGACTACGCGCCATTTGGCAATACGATTTGCGGAAGTATGCTTGCGCGTTCCTCTGGGTGTTGGGGTTTTACTTTTGTTTCTACGAGTCGGCATCCCTCTCTACTGAGGTGGTGAAAAATTGAAGACTAAATGGGGACTCTGTTGGGATTGCTGGTCTGCTGGTTAATACCCATTTCGTTCCTTTCATTCGTTTCTTTCCTTTCCTTTCAATAAGATGGCTGAGTGTATGGTGTGTATTGAGAAGTTCAACAAGTCTACTCGGAAGCCGGTGACTTGTCCGTATTGTGCAACGGCAATCTGCCGCACCTGCATTCAGACCTGTCTGCTCCAGGACAACACACCGAAATGTCAGATGCCTGAGTGTAAGAAGGCATGGTCCGATGATTTCCTTGCAGCTTCTCTGACTAAGGTGTGGCTAGATGGTGATTACAGGGCACACCGTGAGAAGATCCTGGTAGACCAGGAGAAAGCACGGCTGCCTGAGACACAAGAACATGCCGCAGTATATATGAATGCCAAGGCGATTGTGGATGAGATTCAGCCACGCATTGATGCGCTGCAGGCACAACTGGTGGAGCTGCCACTGACCAAGCAACGCAATGAGCTATTCAAGGTCATGTATGATTACAAGCTAACGCGGTTGGAGCGTGATGCAGCCAAGCATGATTACGACCAGTTGGAAGAGGCTGCGAAAAAGGAGGCAAAGCCTCTGCGAAAGGAGCTCAAGGCCCTGAAATCCGAGGCATACAAAGTAGCGAAGAGACATGTTGAGGCATTCGGTCGCCCCCTTACAGATGCTCCAGTTCGGTCTGTGGAGGAGAAGAAGTGGACCTTTGTGGGCAAATGTCCTAAGAGTGAGTGTATGGGCTTTGTGGGCATGGACTATGCGTGTGGTCTCTGCAAAGTGGAGGTGTGCAAGGACTGCATGGAGCCCAAGCTTGATGGACATATCTGCAATACCGACAATATTCTCAATGTAAAGGCACTGCGTAAGGAAGCCAAGCCATGTCCCAAGTGTGCGGCACAGATCTCTAAGATTGATGGGTGCGACCAGATGTGGTGCACACAGTGCCATACGGCTTTCAGCTGGCGCACAGGTGCCGAGGAGACAATGGTGCATAATCCCCATTTCTATGAGTGGATGCGGCGCACAGGACAGCAGATGGCACCTGGCGCGGTGCAGGTGGGTGGTGGTGCTGGCGCAGGTGCTGCCGCTGGCGGATGCGGCTTCCGTGGCATTTTACACACATTTGATGTATCTTTGCGCACAGCGTATCCTCCAAGCTTTGCCGCAAAAGAAAAGGACACGGTATACAAACTTAACAAAATAATTATGGGAACTGCACATGTGAATCAATGGAATTTAGCTGATCTGAATGGGCGTATTCGGACCGAACAGCGGGATGACGAGGAGGCCAAGCGCGTCCTTCGTGTGCGCCGGCTTGCCAAGGAACTTACTGATGCAGAATGGATGAAGCCTCTGGAACGCCTGGAACGCGGCTCCAAACGCCGGCATGCTCTGCGCGACATTTACGATATGTTCATTCAGGCTGCAATGACTGTAATGGAACAGTTCAACACCGCCATTGCAGACATGGAAAAGACACAGTGGGAGCGCCGAAGCATGTCAGTAGATGCCAGAATCCAATATGAACTAGATACAGCGAATGCAGCCGCGAAGGCTATTATTACTCAGTATACCGAGCTGGCCACCTATGTGAATGAAGAGCTGCGCAAGATCAAGAACCGCCACAATTGCACACCCTACATAATTCCCTCATTGGATCTTCCCAAGTAGTTAGAATTCGCGTAAATATTTGAATTTCAAATAAGGTAAGTCCCAAAAACTATTTTTGGGTTATAGAGGATTTAGGAGATGTGTTAGAAGTTGAGATTTGTTGAGATCCTAGGTTCGCACCTTCGGTGCTCAAATACACACAAAGTTGCCAATGGATTGCAATGGAATATCCCAGGTTTTCACGGACATTTCTGCTGAAATGCCCGTATATGTTTGGCTATGTTCATTGCATGCCATTGTATGCATGCACACCCTGTGATTTTTGACACAATACCGTGTATTCTGTCAAAATCCTAAATACCCCACATTCCCAACATATCCATCCATCCTTCCTTAAAATGCGTCCAATCTACGAGTCTTCTTGCCTACCTTGCGTGTAAGGCGACGCTGGATCTGCTGTTGGAGCACCTTGGGATCGTAGAGTTTCTCACCCTGGCATTTTTCCACGATCTTCTTGCGCAGGTAACACACCAAACTTATGCGCTGACTAGTTTCATCTGTGGGGATCATGGGTGTATTGCTGTGCAGCTTATGTACATCCATGGCCAAGAAATCACCCTGGCGACAATCTACACCTACACCGTATTGCGGGAAAATTGTATGAGCACCAGTATACGACTTGCCTTTCTCAATTACAACTAAGTTGCCGAATCCCTCGTCCCAATCACCGGAATCATGGTGCGCTGCAGTACGGAAATTCAGATTCGTAGTTACAGTGGAGAATGCAGTGTTGGCAATACGGAAGGGTGTAAGTTGTGCCGCCTTGTGCTGACTTGCATAAGGCTTTGGTGTCAGCTTTTTGTACATTGCATCAATATCCTGAATGAGTGGAATAACCTTCTGCCACTTTTCGGGAAAGTTGGCGGTAAATTTGGTAAGTCTGCAGCGTGTGGGTGCTTTCATTCCAGCACGCTTGAATACAGAGCGCTGGGCTATACTCCATCGATCGAAGTAGCCTATTATATTAGACATTACAGCTTTCTTCTGCCCTGTAAGTTTTCCAGGGGTAGTGCCACTGGCAATTCCACGGTCCGTTGTGGTATTTTTAATGAAATCCTTGATTCCATTGTAGGCTTCCTCAATATGTTTCGCTGGCAGGACATTCTTCCGAAAACTTAGTAAGAGTTCCCCATCTTCTGTGTAGACATCCGCATCCGAACGAAGAATTATGCCTGCATCCGATTCCTCCAAAAACTTCCCCTCGTATTTTTTGAGAGCCTCATCGGACATAATTTTCCGCACTACATACCTGGGCACTTGGCCCGATTTATCTACTCGCACAATGGGACTTTGTGTGACCATTCCTACAAGAAGCGCCGATTTTATGTTGCTACAAAGTAAAGATGGGCAAGACTCCTCGTCGCGAAAAATACACCGCGGCTCCCTGTCGGGATCTTGGGCATGCGCGCTGGTGTGATCCCTTGGCAGCCCTAGAAGATCCGAAATCTGCGGAATTCAAGGCGGCCGTAAAAACCGAAGATGCCAACTGGTCCCAGGCTCTCCAACAGATTCCTTCCTCCCGCCTTGCCTTTTGGCGCCAGGCCATGGCCCGTTATCAATCCGCGGCGCATCCTGTTGGGCGCAAATGGGCCGAGGTGCGATTCAACTGGTGCGGCCATACCGTCGCCAAACAACGCGGTCCTGCAGGATATAGCACATACTTGTGGATTGATGGCTGGCATCTCAATCGTCCTTGGAGTGATGCAGGATTCGGAACATCCGGGTGGTTCTATACATTAGAAGATATCGGAAAAGGCTCCGAGCACCTGGAACTTACTGTATGGCATTGGTCTCCAACAGCTGCGAAACCTCTTGCAGTATGGCGTCGTGATCCTGTGGGACCTTCCGTAGAAATCGTGGGCGACCGCATATACTTTTCCACAGTGGATAACTTGTTGCACTATCCAGATCTTTGGGTTGCACCGCTATATACGGGCAAAGGTGCCCGTTGTCTGTATTCCGAGCCCGATAAACGCTATCAGGTGTCGTTTATGGAACGCGGTGGCACTTTTTTCGTGCATAAAGCCAATGCTCTGGATCAGGAACTGGCCATCTTGGAAGGTGAAACTCTTACCTGGATTGCCAATGAAAAATCCACATTGGTGCCAGTGGGCGGGGAATGGTATGCATGCAATGATGCTCTTGTGCATTATGTAACGGGTAAGCGAGTACCCTTTCCAAAGGGGCATTGGTTAGAGGATGCCTATCTTGGACATGCGAGAACTGTGTTGGTAATCCTGGTGTGCGAAGGACGCGATTCGCTGTGGGTTTGGAATACCAATGGCCTCGGCAAGTGGGACTGTATCAAGGAAGGCCCCAAAGGTCTCGTAAATTCTATTTCTATGTTCCACGATCCAACAGAATATCCAGTAATCCTATGTCGGAGTCCCATAGCCGCCGATGAAATCTGGACCTATCTGGGCACCGTTCGGCATCGTATGCGGCTGGAATTTTCCTATCCCGAGCCGCTGCGTTTAGCGAATTTTGGGGGCGGATTTGCAATCGCCGAGGGTGCCCACATTCCCTACACATGGGTTAGCGCAGTCCGAAAACCCGTTGCACTTTTGGTGGAGGGTTATGGATCCTATGGAATTTCTTCGCGTCGTGCCTATCCTGAGCGGTGGTTGGCCTATCTGGCGGCGGGATGGGCGATCGCCTATGTATGCCCACGAGGTGGGCGTGAGGGCGGCGATGCATGGTGGGATGCGGGACGCACAAGTGCGCGGAAAGCCACGACTTTTACGGATACTGCTGCAGGAATTGTGGCACTCCAGAAATCCCTACACATCCCTCCTAGCGCCACTGTATTTTATGGGCGTTCTGCGGGGGGTTGGTTGGCGGCCAGAATCGCCCAGGAGCATGGGAATCTGGTGGCAGCCGTGTATGCCGAGGTGCCTTTCGTAGATGTCCTGCGCACGACCACAAACCCAACACTCCCCCTAACTCAGCTGGAATACGATGAATTTGGGGATCCGCGGTCGCGACCCGCCGAATACAGGGCACTGCGCAAGATTTCGCCGGTGGATACTGTGCCCGCTTGTGTGGAGGGGAAGTGTCCACTCGTTGTGGTACGCACGGCGTTGCACGATACCCAGGTGCTCCCCTATGAGACACTGAAGTGGGCTGCGCGTCTCCGTGCAGCTGGATGGGGGCGCGTATATGCGGGCATAGATCATGATGGGGGGCATTTTGCGGCTGCAAAAAGTATGGTGCAACAGAGAGCTGAGGATAGTGCACTCCTTGAGAGTGCCATAACCTATCAACCCGTAAGTGCCGCCAGGACACTGCGGAAGAAGTCGGTGAAGCGATCCCGCCGTGCAGGCACAGCTGGTAGAACCAGGAGGCCGCGGCGCACCAGTTCTTGAAAACAGGTCACGAGAACAGCCACATCTTGTGCGGCATTATGAAGACCTGTTGGGAGTTCAGAAGTAGGGTAGAGTGTCTGCCATACTTCGGAAAGTTTGGGCCATTTGTAGGGATCTGCGGCAGTAGCATATTTGGATGTTGAGGGAATCTTGCATACATCCTTGGTCACCAACATGGTACAAATCTCGTATTTGGGCCACCACCGCGGATTCAGGCCCGCCCGTACAGTGGCGGCAAGCAGTGTGGGTTTATCAAAACCAAGATTGTGTGCCACGACGATGTCGCATTCCGCGGCATCATTGATGAGTGCAGCCAATGCTGCACGAATACTGACACCTGTGCGGCGCGCATGGTCTTCTGTGATACCGTGAATGGCCGCAGCCTCAGTGCTCCATGCCATGCCTGCCTCAGGTTTGATGAGAAAGGAGGAGGCGTAGAGAGGAGGAGGGATTGTGGTTGCGCTTGTGTTGGTTTGGAACTCCACAACTTGCCAGGCAAGCTGTACAATTGCCGGCCATGCATCGGTCATTGTGTAGGGAGCATATCGGTTTTTGGGCAAGCCATTGGTCTCAGTATCCAGAAAGAGAATGCGCATTTCTGTTGCTGTATCGGAATGTGAGAGCAGACAATGAAAAAGCAGATGAACTCATTTTTGCAATGGATGGTTAATCCTCGCCTGCCCACCGGCCTTTTTTGGCTCCACCTTTGGATTTCTCCTTTACGGCAAGTCCAAGAACCCGTGCCACAGGCGCAAAGGATCGCCGGTGTTCCTCGGTTACACCATGGAGTTGCAGGCCACGCATATGTGCCGCCGTACCATACCCCTTGTTGCCGAGGAGACCGTAATGTTCCGCCCAGTCTGGATGAGCTGTACATGCCTCGGTAATCCATTCGTCATGGGCAACCTTGGCTAAGATGCCTGCAGCGGCGATGCTCAAATACGAGGCATCCCCATCCACGATGGTATGTGCCTCCACATCACGGCCGTCCGCGCCACGCCAGGGTTTCCAGTGATCCCCATCTACGAGAATACGATCCACGGGGATTGTGAGAGAATCAAGTGCACGGTGCATACAACGAAGGTCCGCCTGAAGAACATTGAACTCATCCACTTCTGCAGCTTCTGCGTAAGCCACGGCCTTATCCAGAGCGGCCTCTTGAATGTAATCATAGAGAATGGCTCGTTGGCGGGGTGTAATAGTCTTGGAATCGCGAATGGTTTTGAGAGTGGCTCCGTGATCAAAGAAGTCCTCTTCGTCTTTGGCAAATACAACCGCGCCAACATAGAGTCGGCCGAAGAGGGACCCACGACCCGCTTCGTCCAGGCCGACCTCCACGGCCGCATCCGATTTGAAAGAAAGTGCATAGGGCATATTTGTGTATTAGATATGTGTTGGGAATCCAGAATATGCCGGACAACTTTGTCACTTTTTGTGATCTTCCTAAGTATAGGACAGTGTACTCTAATGCCCCGAATATTTACACGAAAACGAGGCAAACCAGGCATGAGTTTGCGAAAGGCATTGACATATGGTTTGCCTATGCGAATTCCTAATGCTTCCTACAATAAAATTGAAAGTGGAAGTTATGGCACAGTATATTCATTACAATCCAAAAACATTGTATTTAAAAAACACGATATAAATTCTGAGGATATGAAGTGTTCAGAATGGGAACATGAATACTTAATTCATAAAAGTGTATATAATAAATGCATCAATCAATTAAAAAAATACGATATTTGTATTGCAAAACCATATACTTTTCGGTATATTCAGGATGCAAATACATCATTAAATGTTGTAACAGCTCCCAACAATGCATCTGCATGCATTTACACAATGGATTATATTCCTGGTGGTACTAAATGGGATAAATATCTTAAAACTCCTTTGAAAAAGTTTCAAAAACCGCCCTATGTTTATTTAGGAGCTCTGAAAGATGGTATAAATATAATAACCCTAAATATGCTAAAAGATGCCACTATAATTCAAATGCCTAATGAATCCTATAATTTTTGCAAAACACCTGGGAAGTTCGGAAACCATATTCAATTTGCAATGATTGAGTCGGTTTTTATTTTTATTAAGAATGGATTTATGCCAAGGGATATTGAATATGTAATGGATGGCAGAAAACATACGCAAACCTTTGTGGCAATTATTGATTTTAATCAAGTTAAACGCATTGAAGAAAGAGCCGCTTTATATGGAGATGGATATGATGTGAACTTGGATACGGCACATGTGTATATTGACTTATGTGGATTACGAAAAGGGCGTAACAGAAATCCAATGGCACCGTATGATCAAGATACTCCGCAATGGACATTTTTGTGCAATCCCATAGTCTGTCCTTCCACATTTTTAGAATGCATGCAACCCTACAGATATGTTGCAGAAATCATATTGGAATACGCATTTAATAAATACATTTTGCCTACATTAAATAAATATCACTGTAAAACTTACTGGAAACCATTATATGTATATAGAGTGCAGGATGAATCCGAAATAACTGATGGTGATTTTATAATTGGAACTTATACAGAACAAGAATATTATACATATAGAAATCATCAGTGTGTGTTTCATGTACCAAAAGGAGTTAATGAACTGCATGATGCGACTAAGTATATTTATGTTGAATCAGCTGCACATAGGTATGGTTTATATGCATATGATAAGTTTGTAGAATATGATATTCAATTCCAGCATTACATTTTATGCACTTTATCAAAGTCGTCACATGAATCGGGAGATTTTTACGATATTTTAGATAGGGAATTGAATGCAATTGCTGTTCCACAGATTCAACAATCAGAAGAATGGGATACATATTCTTTATTTTCATAGAATAGAATGAATCGTATAGCGATTGGAGTTTGGTTATCTGTGGCATTGTTGGGCATTGTCCTATATATGCTGCCCACTATTATGAAACAACTGTTTTTTATGAAGGAGCAATTTGTGGCGCGTGTGGAAGACTCCAAGGATGCCTGGAAGTTTGAGCGTCCTACACTGGATGAACGGTTTACCAACCCTGCACCCGTTGTGTCAGTAGCACCTGCATCAGATCCTATGGGATTTCAAGTAGGTGGTGCAGGTGGAAATAGTCTGGAATCACAGCCGGCACCTGTACATGGTGAACAGAACGGAGCAACACCTAGCGAACTGCAGGGAATGCAGATGCACAAGGCCCCGGCACATGGAGTTGTAGAGGGGTATGATACTGCAGCTGGACCTTCTCCGGCACCCGCGCCTGGTTCTTCGCCAACTGCTGCGCCAGGTGCAGCGCCAGGTGCTGGTGCTACGCTAGCGCCTGCGTCAGCTCCATCCTGCGGATATCAATACAACCCTGATCCTCTTGGGCAACCAATATATACCTGCGACGGTAAAATTGTTAGCAAACCTTCTGGTCCAACACCCGCATTCCCAACATGGCTCAAATCCTCCTCAACCAAGGATGGAATTGATGGGGATGAAGCAGCTATTATGAATTACTGGCTCACCAATGATAACCGTGATATGCCCGGTTGGGTCAAAGATCTCGCTGCAGCCAACACACTTACAGAGAGCGAGAAGAAGGCCTTTGCAACCTGGGCTAAGGAAAATACGAAGCCATCCCAGGCTGTTGTGAAGCCCACTAATACTACAACTACAACCACTACTTCTTCAGGAAAACGGTGCAAACCGAAGCCCAAGTGCGGTAGCGGTAGCGGCAGCAACACAGTGACTGCCCCACCCCCTGCACCTTCTACAGCAACTCAATGCAAAGGACCCATTGATATGGGTGATTACATCCGCAAGGATAGTATCCCCTGCTGGGCCTGCACACTCTAGTGATATTAACAGCACCAAAATCCCTACATCCTCAATAAGAATGTCTTCAATACAATGGATTTTTCTAATTCTTTGTATTGCAGTTGGTTTGCTATATCTGATGGGAGTAAGGGCAAGAAGGGACGAGGAGGGATATGTTGGACCCGTGGAACCTGTGCAAGGTGTGCTACCCAAGGCCAAACAGGGATCCATGATTCCCCGCGACTCCGCCTCGGCGACCACGAGTAATCCGCAACTTGCCAAGCCCGATTACCGCGATTGGGCCACTGCTCGTGATTCATTCCTGTACTTTTTGGAAGTATATAAACCCGATACTGCCATTGTTAGCGGGAAACAGGCGGATATTACAGCCATGTTGATGGATGCCCCTAAGTTCGTTGCCGATATTGAAAAGTTCATTTTGAATCCAGAGGCAGTGCCATCACGGGATATTCTGGACCGCGGAGCCGAGGCCCAAGAGCTGGCGAATGCTATGCGTCGTGTAGGTCCCGCGGATCCGTGGAGTGTAGGATGGGAGCGTCCTGGCAATGTATCGGGATGCGATGATAATTTAATGGGCTCATAAGGCCTAAGCGTTTGTAGAATACCCGGAAAAGAAGGGGAGAATAGTAGAATGGATCCATCGGATCGGAGCACAATGTTACGATCCAATGAAAAGAGGAAACTCATTGATGAGTTGAATCGTGTGGCTCTTACCGTTCAAAACTCACGGAGAGTGGAAACACCGTCCATTATGGGATTCCTACAGGGAATCTACGATAGGTATGTTGGGAATGTGGGAGTGCCGAGGATAATGGGAGGAGTGGAAGGATTTCAAGCAACGCAATTGTCCACTGCACAAGAATTAGCTAAAGCCCAAATTAAACAATTTTATGATTTATGGATATCACTCTCATCTGACTACAAATTAAGCGATTTTTCTAACATTGTTACTAATTTCAAATATTCGGCATATACATCAGAAACAAATACACCTGATTATATTACTTCAAACTTTTCATATTTAAAGCCTGTAATTGGCGAGTTGTATTGGTATTCAAGTGGTGGTAAAAGTTCAGCTGTTTGCATGGGCACACGAACATATAGCTATACTTGGACTATGACAATAACTTTTATTGGATTTAATAAAACTATAAATCAAAATTCCTCAGGCAGTGGTATTGCAAATTCATATGGATATTGTAATGGTTCATATTTAGGAATTCCAAGTGGCATAACATATACTTTTACAGATTATATTGATATTCAAAGAGTAACATATACCGGTTCATGGACTGATGGTCAAAATTCTGGAACTTTTTCAGGATTTATAAATGAAAAGTCAAGTCCAGCATCATATATTATTTTGCCCGATGTTGAAAATGCATATTATAATTTTTACATGCTCACATTATATGATATTTACAATAAACTCATTGATATTCATGGAATGTATGTACTAGTTCCTTTGGGTGGAAGTTTTTCAAAATTCACAACAGAAAGAACATCTATAATAAACACATCTTTAACTCATAGAATTAATAAAACATCCTATTCATGCATAAGTAATTTGAATGCTTTACAGTCAAATATTATTACACAAACATTATCAATAATAGATAAATTTATTCAAATGTGGGCACTCATATCTAACAAATCAAAATATGCGGTAATTCAGACTTATAATCCAATGACTGATAATAACAATGTAACAAATTCTTCATCTCCAACTGTTAATTTATTACCATCTTCATCTAAATTAACTATAATTCAAATTTCATCAATATTTACAAAATACAAAGATGCCATAACCACAATTACTCCAGATATAGCCCCAAGTATATACACAAATTATGTATCCGAATTCATCACAAACACCTACACACCTGCTCGGCGTTACATCCAAGATTCCGATCTGTCTGCAACTACTGTAACAAGCCGTGCAAATGCCCGTGGGTTCATGAAATCCGATGGAACTATGACAGATGCCTTTAGTTCCAAGACCCTAACAGATCTCATAACTATTCAAACTTATTGTTTGGAAGGAATCCGAAATACTGTGGATGCACTTATTATAAAGTATTATGCGCGTACAGGCACCACACGACCAGCTGCAGACACCATTGATTCCAACACAACTCTGGAGTCCCTCAAGACTCTGCGTGATAAATATATGCCCTTATGGGCCGCAATTCTAACAAGTCTGCGCACAGTCCCTACAGCCATTGACACCTATGTGACTGCCCGCACAGATTCCAGAATTCCCACAACAGATCCAAATTATATTCAAGATAATTTGCCCGCTGGTTCAACTTATACAATTACTCCTCGTGCACCGTATGTTAATATTGATAAATCTATTTTAACAACCACAAGACTAGCCTCAGACGCCTCAGGAAATGTATCCTTTGGATATTATGTAAATGGACATACATCCTTTTTATCTGGTATAACTGCTACTCGTGCGACAACAATGACTGTAACTGATACACTCGGAAATACTGTAACCATTCAGGGAAAAACAAACACTTCATCTGGAATAACTGATACAGCAGATCCAGCCCTTCCCTTTCGTACATCTTCTTCTCTCAGCTTACCATTTGGCACAACTTATCAAATATACTTGACATTTTCTGCACCTGTAAATATTTCCAGAATTACCGCAACCTTAACAGGATCTGGAGCCATTAATGCATTTATTGAAGGATCAAATACACCGCCATCAAATCCTTTTACTACATCTTTACCAAATTCAATATTAGATATTAGAAATAGATCCGTTTCACAAGGACTTTCCAATATACTTACAAGTGATTCAGGTGCATATAGATATTTTACAGTGTTTTTTGCACAATTAACTGATGGTCAAACTGCAAGCATTTCAGGCCTTGCCTTCCAATCCCCTACCTTCCAATTCTCAGCGGCTACCGAAGTTGCTATTGTGGATGATACACTCCTTCCCTATACCACAAAACTCAATGCGATCCTAGCCAGTTTCCGCCAACAGGCACAAACCGCACTCACCAACTTTACAGATCGGTATTCTGCACTACAGTCCACATTCCCAACAGATTACTCCACAAATCCTGATTATGCTATGACGCGTGAAGCATATGCCGCCTACCCTACTGATCAGACAACCACGATCCCTGGCCTCAAGGTGATTTCTGATATCAATGCTAAGAAGAAGTATTATGAGGATGCGCTAGCAAGTCTGAACCTTGCAGGAAAGCGCACGGCTCTGCGCAAGGCCATTCTAGATTTCAACGCCACCGTAGCTGCCGTAACTCCTGCAAATATTCCAGGTGTAATCCTGCCGGATCTCAGTGGTGCCAAGGCCGATGCCGCGGCACTCTTGGACTCTACAGGGGCCGCCACGGCCACTTTTCAAGGGTACGATGGTGCTACTCTGGATTCCAAACGCACAGGCACCTTTGAAAAAGGCACAAAAGCCCTTGTGAATGCTCTAATTGCAGCCTACAAAACCTATCGTGATGCCAACTATCTGAAATTCAAGGACATGTATACAGATACAGGCGATCTATCCCTTTCCAATGAGACCATCGCCGCCTTGGACTTGTCCACATCAGCCAATGTTGTTACAGTGCGCGATCAATTTATCACGGCCACCACCGGTTACTGGCCGCTCTTGAAAGCATATTCCAGTAAAACTGATGCTCGCGTCGGTGTCCTCAATGCACTCACGGATTTTCTGGCGCTCTATAACGAGTTTGCAACCGTTCGCCAAGATGTAAGACCTTCCTATACAAATGCCAATGTCCAGCGCATTTTTGATGAATATGTGGGCACCGATTATGAACCACTGGATGCATTTATGGGACAACCAGAGGCCGAGCTTATTACAATTAAGAATAATTACCGAGGCACATATTTTACCGATCTTGTGGCCGATTTGCGCAGCATATTCAGGGATCGTGTGGATACATTCAATGCGCGTCGCACGGATAACCAAGCAATTATCAGTCGGTCCGGTGAAACGGAGCCAGGTCTGGATGCGGCCTTAGCAACCTCGGATTTCGTAGACTCTCTGGATGCCGCCAATCTTTCCTTGGAACGCAAAAAGTATTATGGGGATCCTACAGCAAAGCCCGTAACCTTAGGTTATATCAAAATGCTGGAAAACCTGATTACAAGAGCAATCCTGGAAAATAAGCGGAAAGATACTGTCGCAGCCATTGAAACCTTCAATGCCACCTACGCAGCCAACACTCCCTACATATCCCCCCAATCCCTTTCTTCGCGCGTGAAAACCTATCAGGCCGCAGCGGAAACCTATTATGCGGCGGCAACGAGTACACGCCAGAAAAAGTTATTGGATCTCGTGTTGGGTGCCAAGGCGGATGAAACAATTGGGGAAACTGCGCCCACAAGTCTTTTTGGCCTCCAATATGTATATGAGCAATGCACGCGCAGCATTGTTGCTGATATGATTGCTAGCTTGAAAACGGGATATGACGAAAAGAACAAGTTGGCAATGCCATGGACACCAGGGGCGGATGTTGTGCAAGCTGTTGGAAATGAGGAATCTACCGAGGGAGATATGGCTAGTGTAGTCGCATTGCGCGATCAATATGCGGGATTCTGGTCTTCCCTTCTTACCGCGGCAACCAAACAGGTCACGGATCAAATTACTCTGTTTGAATCCCTTAAGGGCACCGCAACTTCCTACACAATGCCCCTATCCACCGCGGCATCCGCCTCATTGCCTGCAAAACCGGATGCTGCTACACCCTTTTACAATCTGCGGAGCATTTACGATTCATATGATACAGCCGGTGTCAGTCTGATGGCCGATATTCGTACATGGGTCCAAGCACGAATTGCAGAATACGATAGTCTTTATAAAAAATACGATGCATTCCAAAAAGATCCGTTTGTTGTGAATGTTCAGGATCCCGCGGATCTCGCCGACTTTACCAACACAATCACAACCGACGATGCGACTGTTGCAGCGTATACATTTTACACAACGGCCATTGAAACCCTGCTTTCCGTAAAATTAACAGCCTATGTGGATGCACCTGACGGTGCCTTAACTCGCCTGAAAGCCTTTGTGCAGGCACGATTGCAGTCTTTCTTGCCGGAATTCAAAAAGCAATGGGAGGCCAGTACATCCAAGGAAGCTCAAGAGGCCGAAAAATACACATCCTATGACGAGGACTTGGAAGTCGTGAACTCATCAGCGGTTACATCCCAGCAGCTGGAAAATGTCATGACAAAATATTTCAAATACACCGATCAGTTGCGTGAAGCCAACTTGCAACAGGAAGTACTTTATACAATGTATGATTTCAATGCGACACTGTATCAAGCCAATATAGGTATTCCTTTGAATGCCGATGCGACAACGGTGGCTGACCAGCGCAACATTATTGAGAGTGCCAACTATTTGCAGGAAATTCTGGAAGACGCCATCACCGATAAGGGGCGTCTACGGGAAATACAGGAGGTATATTTCCAAGCGACATATCGGATTGCCGATAAAATTGTGGCAGATCTGAATACACAACAGGATAATTTCCTCAATTTGTACCAAACCTATGAGACATTCCGTACAATGGAGCGTCGCAATGAGGCAGGAGAGAAAGAGCTAGCGGATCCTGCGGCCGTTCGCGAAACAATTACGATTGTGAATGTACAACCAGGCAAGGATGGCGCACTGAGTGTGTATAAACAAAACCTAAAAACCACTCTTGATGCCCTGAAAGCCACAAATTCCAACACAACGAAAGAAAGTATTCGTGCCGAAGTGGAGGCCTTTGCGACCCAGGTCAATCAGGTGCGCAAGGCGGTCGTGGAGGAAATGTATGTATGGCTGCGCGAAGATATTCAGAGCGCCCTGCGCGCCTACATTACAGACTTTGCGGCTAAATATGATGCAATGGCCCGTCAGGAACCCAAAGATCCATATACAACACGGACAACCGATGCAGAAAAGGTGGCAGAAGGCACAAGTGCTGACTATGGCACTCTGATCAGTCTCCTATCCTCCTACACTTCCTACACAACTGATCTGGTTACCTCCAATTACCAAGTGCGAGCATTACAGGCCATAACCTCGTTTTTTACTGATTTGTATGTGGCGAATTTGCCCATTCTTCCACCGACTTTGGAAACGGAGGGCATAAGTGATACGATTTTACGGGCAATTCGCGATGCGGGTGCGGAAGGGGGTGACACCATAATTAAGACAGTCGTTGACCTGAATGCCACCAACAATCGTACAGCCCTCCAGGGAATACGGATCGCCTACAAGGCTGCCGCTGATGCCTTTGCACCCTATGTGATTGCCCGCTTGAAGGGCTACATTACCCGCTTTTCTAACATGCATACACAATATTCCACATTTTTTACAGTAAACCAGACACTCGGTGAGAATGGTCCCTTCTTTGCACCGCTCGCAAGTCTTTCCTTGGCGAATCCCTCGGGTTCCTACATGGATACAATGGATGCCTATCTTTCTCCCACACAACCCACACAATTTACTCCCTCTTTGCGTACCGATTTGGATCGGATTCGTGTAGGTGTATTGGCGGATACGGAAACGCTCCGTGGATTCCTGAAAACGGAGGGGGAGGCCATCGTGACTCAGTACGCTCAAGAATACTCGGTTGCTCCCTCACCCACCACCCTTGCTGAAAATACACCGGCCTACAATCCTGTGGAAACCTTGGCTGCCGATCGTGCCCTGATCACTGGTGGGGAATACATGGATTTTGCGGCCCTCTTGGATCGCTACACACTCCTCGCACGGCAACTGGTTGTATCCCGAAAACAACAGAAACTCTTGAATACTATAGATTTATTTGCCAATCAGTTGCTGCAGCCAAATGAGGAGGCGAAACTCATACCGCCTGTAAGTGGTGTAGTTGCCGAGAAGAAGGGACAAGTAGTCGCCGATGAGGTAGATGCACGCACACTCCCTGCAGATGCCACGAGTCGCGAAGCGACTCTGGATGAGAAAATGGCGGCTCTGGCAACCTATGCGGCGCACCTGGATTCCCAACAATCCGCCTATGATGGCGCCATTTCTGCTTTGTTGACCGCCATCCGCCTGGCACTAGCCACCAATATCCGACAGGTCAAGGAGTTGTATCGCGAGAACAAGGCAATCTTGCGAAGCACTGTGCCTGAGAGTATCCTCGCGGCGGATGCCAATATTGATGGGGGAGAGAAGGATGAGGCGCGTGTAGGGACTGTGGAAGCGCCCGCAACAATTAATCGCATCCGTGATCGCTACATGCCTGCAGTTGCGGACTTATTTACCTTGGTGCGCGGGGATCTACTCGGATACATGACGGAAATGACGACACTGGCTGCGGCATACGGGACATTTACATCCATTGTGAGTGGCACGGCAGAGGGCGACTCACCCACACTCCTTACAAACTTCCCCACCCTTCCTGAAAATCCAGTTGCCCTGCCAACTGCGGAGCGGTCACTTATTGAGCCCGCCACGGTCATGACCGATGCATTTATTGGCACAGTCAATGGCGCCGAAGGCATTCGCGAAAAGGTGGTGCTAGGCACCTATCCTCAACTTCGGTCCTTTGTGATCGGCGAGCTCGTGAAATATGTGGAATACTTTAATGGCCAGTATGCCGCGATATCCCAGAAAACGGGGGGATTCAAGACCTATTATGATGCCGTGAAGCAGGAAACCCTGGATATTTCGGGCATAATTGATCCCTATTTGACCTATGACGCGGATAAGCAGGCTTTGGTAAATCCGACAATCACTTCCGCGAAGTTGGGTGACCTGTTGGTGACTTATCAAACTTGGACAACGAACCTTGGAACCACGAATCTCCAATATCGTGTTGGCACCGTGGTCTTTGATTTCCTGGATCTTCTGGCCAAGAATTACACGATCCTGCATTTACCGGCGACCTCGGAATTTGTGTTGGGAATGACGGATGCAATAGGAACCGCCGAAGCTCCAGGACTCGCCTATGCTATTGGAAACAATCTGAATACTGCGGTGGAGCAGGAGGATCGCACACAACTCTTGGCAATTGAACGCCGATTCCTAGGATTACGGACGCGATTGGTGGATGCCGTGAAAGTGGCGATTGATGCCATAATTGTGGAATATACAGAGCACCGCAGCGGTTACTTGACCTTTTTGGACAAGAACCGCGAACGATTCTTGACTTCTATGCCGGATTTACCGGCCACCTATACCGACACTACTGTGGCTGATCGTGCAACTGTTGCGGCATTCGCCGCATATTCGGCCGACTTTGTAACTACTACAAATGCCATCCGTGATAGCACATGGAGTAGATTGTTGGGAATTAAGGAGTTTATTGGAAATCAATTGGATGCATACATTCGTGCATTCAAGACAGCCTATGATGCCACAACTTCCAACACACGCCCTCAAAATATCGTGTATTCTGCGGAGAATGAGACCGCTGATTTGGCTATGGCAACTGGCCAAAGGAGCCTTGTCGCCCTTATGCTTGCCTACACTTCCAACACATCCCGTCTCCTCCTTTCGCGCAAAGAAGAGGCCGTGTATAAAACTGTGCAAGACTATGCGGATCTGTATTCGGAGAATTTAGTGATTGTAGGTGCGGCGGAACGAACGGCGAGTGTTGTTGCCTTGGCAAGCAGGGCAACTGCAGAAATTACCGAGGCCAAACGACGCAAGAATGTGGGTAATTCCTGGGAAAACTATGAGTTGGCAATGGCAGCACTGGATGTTACACTCAAGAAATATGAGGATGGCATTGCCGAATGGATGGGCATCCTGAAGACCCGTTTGGAGAAGGATATTAAGGCGTTCCGTGATCTCTATGTGGAATACCTCGGATTTGAGGGAAACACAACGCTCGCATCATTCTTTGATATTTCAGGAATCCCCACAAAGATTCGGCAACTCACCGCCGTAGAACAGGATTTGGCGAGTGTAGCCGGCCTGAAAGCGGGAGATGCGGCAATTACTAATCTGCGCGAAACTTATTATAGTGATCCGAACTTCAGTCAATTCCCTGCATTCGTGCGCTTTATCAAGGAACAGCTGGCGAATTACATTGCCGAATATACAACGAAATATGACGATTTGCCGGCCAACATAAAACCCAATTGTTCCTTTGATGGCACTAACAAAAAATGTTCCGTGGGCGGGGAAATCAGTTTATGCATAGATTCTGTGGGAAATGCGCGATATGTAGGAACCCGTGCGTATGTATCCGTGGATGACTTGACAACCCTGAAAACCATGATTGGTGCATATATTGATTACACACCCTGCTTGCAGGCAGCAACCCGCATTAATATCCGTAAGATTCAAACACGCACCATTATTAAGAATTTTGAGGACGCCAAGGCACGCGTTCTCTTGGAGGCGAAATCCCTAAAATACAGCTTTTTGGCGGCCACTGTAAGTCCTCCTAGCGATAAATTGAAAGTAGAAGCCATTATTACACAAACCGCGATAGATGCGCTTTTTGATGATTACAAAATCTACATTACACAACTATGTTTTGAGACAATGTCGCGGTTTGTGGACTTGTATGTGGGCAACCGGTATTTGGAACCCTATTTTATTCGGGAAGCGCGCGATATTTACAATAAATTCAATGGTCTTATGTTGATGGATATTAGTGGTGCGATGCAGAACTTGCAGGACAGTTACAAGAAGGACTATGGCGAGACGAACCCCATTGAACGAAATATTGCACTAATCCAAGAATATGCGGGGTATTGTAAGACGATTTTGGACAATCAGGATTCCGCAAAATCGGTTTACGATGCCACGGAGGCCATGCGAACCAAAACCTTTACACAGATTGCCCAAGTGGATGAGGAGCGCAAGGATGTTGCGGGATTAGCAGGTCTGATCTTTACTGCCGAAGAACTTGCAAAAGCCGATAAGGATACCGCTAAAAATGCACTTACAAGTGAACTCTTGCTAGCGGATGTGAGTGGTGCAACAGAAGCTGTTAAGAAAGCCACATATATTTCAGAAATGACACCAATTTATGATACTTACTTCCGTCATTACACGGAGCTTCGTACAAAGGTGCATGCATTGGCTACTCAGGAAATCCTGAAATTCAAGAGTGATATGGAAAAGTATGGATCCCTGCAGCGGTTTTTCTCGGAGGATATATTGGCGGTCAAGTCGGCCTTGGATACGAAACCGAATGACTTGACGAGACTGGAGCCCGTGGATGATATCACATCCAAAGAATCACGGACTCTCGTGGAAACTTACAGGGAGCGTCAGGTGGAGTTGGTGCGACAGGCGGATCCCAAAACGGGTGCCATGTATTCCAATGCGCGCCGCATGGCGGCCGCGGCAATTGATCAGTATGTCCTGCGCTTCCAACAGGTTTCCCAACTTGCGGGTGGTGCACTTCTAACTTTCCAGACCACGGCGAATGCACCTATTCTGGGTACACTACTACAGACAAGGGCGCAGGCGGACTTTGATAAGTCCAAGTTGGCCAAGGCCACGACATTTGAAGTCATTCTCTTTTTCTATGATATGTATGAGGAGAGGGAGCAGAAACTCCTGAAAACCATGTATGGCTATGGTGCCAAGGTAATTGACGACGGATTCCTCAAACTCTACGCCACGATTGCAGAGAAAGGCCTGGAATCCTACATATCCGAGGCCATGAAGACGGCAAAGGCGGAAGTGGAAGCCAATCGCCAACGCATTCGCGAGGAAACCGTGGCTTATGATCCAATGCTTCAGATGCTCCAGCTGTATATGGGTCTATCCGAAAATGTAAAATTGGAAGTGAAGCGGGCCGAGGTGCGCCAGGTGGTGGAGAAGGCCCTCGCGATTCTGTTGGAAATTGAGAAACTGCAGACGCGTGTCCGTTTTTCTCAGGAGGTGCCGACCTCTGCCGAAGTGCAGAAGGTACTTACGAATATTTCCACAATCAAATCCGTCCCCATCCTTCAACAGGTAGATGATCAATACACCTCTGTGTTGGCACTTGTAAATACCGAGTTTGCCTCCTATGGTGCCACAACCATCAAGAGCTTTCAGACATTTTATGAAGAGGCAAAACTCCAACAGGTAACCAACTTCCTACCCCAGGCGACACAGGCTGCCGCGGTTACTGCGGATGCAGATGCGAGCACGATGGCCACGAAATCCAAATCCGAAATTGCCCAACTTGTGCAGACTTACTCGGATGCACTTACCATGGGAAAAAAAGCCCTGGCTGATTCCCAACAGGCCATCAATCAGCAAAAAACTCGGAATCAGACCCTCACATACTTGAATACATTCAAGCAATCGCTAGAAACAGCGCGGACAATTCCCGCACTCGTACCGGATCTTGTGAGTGCAGATGCAGATGTGGCAACGGATACTGAAACGATTGAGAAAGTCGGAACTCCTGCAAGCACATTAGTATCCCTACAAAAGAAATACTATACAGCCAATGTGTCCGTGGTGGGTAAGGTGCGCCAGGCATTCAATGATGCCGTGACCGCCTTTACACGAACGGTCACTGCGGCACAGGCCAAGAAAGCCACACTCCCTACATCTGTCCGACTCGCATTCATGGCCTATGTCAACGATATCAAAAAGGCAGATACATCGGCCACTGTGTTGGAAATGCGGGATATGTTACGAAAATATGCGGAACTTTCGGCCTCTGTTACAGCAGTGATACCGGCGTCCTCAGATGTTACGGGGGCACGTGCCGAAGTCCTTCAAATGATTCAGAACTTTGATACATTGCGGGGTAACATGGGCACTTTGCCAATTCAGTTGACAACTGCCACACGCCAGGCAAATCCAGCAGCGGATCGTGCAGTCGCCGAAAAAGCCACCACACTGGAGGTGCTTGTGCCAATTCGTACAAAATATGTCCAAATGATTTACGAGGTGACGACTAAGTTGGAGGAGGCCAAGGAAGGAGCTGCGGCGGGCTTGGAAACAGCGCGTGCCTCGGCCCGTGCAACGGTTCTGGACTTCCAGAAACAGTTGGCCGAGGCACGCCTGAGCCTGGATGAATATCCGCAAGTCAAGGCAGCACGAGATGCGGTAACAACCAGTCTTGCCTCTGTGGATGAGGGATCCATAGAAACGGCCAAGGCCGTCCAAGCTACCTACAAATCCGCCCTAGATACAGTAATTTATGGAAAGAGTGCTGCAACCGCCGAGGATCGCGCTGCCAAACGCCAAGTAGCCATGGTGGCCATGAGCCGTTTTGCAAATACCTATCAGGCCCAAGCTGTCGTGGCAGACCGGTTTTCAGCCAAGCTGCGCCAACTGGCTCTGCAACTTCCAGGAGATGTTACGCGTGTCCAGGATCCTACACTCTCTATGGGCGATTTAGATGCCCTGCGCACGAAATACGACGAAGCACTTACAGCGGTCTTATCGGAACTTGTAGGGATTCAGCAGGACCAGGTGAGTGAAGTGACCACACTTTTACGCACCTTTTTATCCAGGTATCGCCAGATTCCCAACATAGATTCCCTCCCCTCTTATCTGAAAGTGGATACCCGTATCGTGGAAATGGATTTGGCAACTTTGGGGAATCCGGCCGTTGCTGCGGATACTGTGCAGACTTTGCGCCAAAAATACACGGATTTAATGAAGGCTTTGGTCGCTCAGGTGCCGGATTTGGATACACGCTTGCTAGCCACTGCGGCAGCAAAAGACGCGGTGCGCGCCGTCCTGCGTGAACTCAACCAGCTCTTTGTGGAGAATATGGGACTGTTTGGCCGTCTGAGTCCCGAGGTGCGAACACGCATTCAAAAGATTGCCGATACATTCCGATTTATTGGTGGGAAGGATATAGGGGCCATTGAAGTGCAAGGGTTGCTGGAGGATTACACGAAAGCCTTGGCGGATTTCAAGGCTGTACTGCGTGGCCAACCGACCCAACAGGCTGTCCTAGATGCTTCGCTAAAAGGAATCCTTGGCAAATTCCTGGAAGCCTACAAAGAAGCCGATATTTACAAACTTGCCAAGACTGATTTTAATTATATACAACTCTTGCTACGCAATCAATCCAATGTCTATGTAACCCGTGATGTGACAGGGGCTATACGAGCCTATTCCAAGGGTATAGAAGTGTTGGGCACAGTGCCAAAAACTACAGCGCAGTTCACGGAGACCCCACAAACTCTTCAGTATAATAAGTTGGTAGAGACAATCAATTATTTTATGACTGAATGGAGTATTCGGAGCTTAGGACGCGCAATTGCCAATGATCGGCTGTTTTTGAATAATCTCAAAACGAATGCGGATTCCTACAAATCCATGTATAAAGTTCCACCACCGAATATGCGGAATTATGGATCTGTGTTGGAGGGTCTGGTGGGCGAGTACCAACAGGGGTTGCGCTTACTACGCACATATCCTATGAAAAACTAGGGATATGAATAAGAATATGTTTTCACTAGAAGGATTTCAAACATTTTATCGTTCTAGGGGAGGTGATGCTCCTACTGCAAGTAGGGCACCAAGTATGGATGCATCGGTTTATCAAACACGGCGACTGGCACCAGGGGTTTCCTTTGATACCTACAAACGGGCAACGCCCATCCGAACTCCCCGAGGAGACTATGATACATCACCTGCAGCTCCTACAGCCATGATATCCTCTGAATATTTGCGCAAAAAGTACGGAGATTTTTCGGGTGCCACCACGATTGCTCCGCCTTTGCCACCTGCACCGGCACAAACACAGATTTTAGGAACGGATGCACTTACTGTGGGGGACCTGAAACTCCTACAGACTTCTGTGGATCTGGAATTACTTCGTTTACAGAATCTGCGAAGCACTTCGGCATTGATTACGATTAAACAGAGTCAGTTGGATTCGCTTTCTACGAATTTGGCGGATGTGTTGGGACGCGTGGAACGCGGTGAAATCAAGGTGGAACAAGTGACCATATTTCCAGCAACTGCACGGCAGTTCCTGAAAACTTTTCGGACAAGCGAGAACTTACCGGAACTTTTTGATATGAATGGCAATAGTCCAGCTAGTGTAGCAGCGCTAGCGCCACCACCTAGCGCAGCTCATAGCACAGCACCAAGTTCTGGCCCAACTGCAGCACCAACAGTTGCTCCTTCCCCTGCAAGTAGTAAAAGTTTCCTCCAATGGCTCTATGAGAATATACAGGCATTAAAATGGTCTTTAGAAGCAAATTACAAAGTGGAAGAAGCAAAGCAAAGGCAAATGTCAGATTCTTTACAGGAAATGGAAAAACGCATTTTAGGATATTCCTATGGGGATACTCCGATGCCTGAGGGATATCAGAAGATGTTTTTGGAACGAATCCGAGGTTTGCAGAAGGAATTAACTCTGGTTCCCGAATAGGAATATGTGGTCTTCCCGAAGATATGAAGGATTTTTCAACTATCAGGATACTGGATTAGACAGCACATTTGCGAGTGTGGATTCAGCTTCTATGAGTAGTGCAACTGGTATTGCAAGCGATATCGGTCCTTCTGCGACTGTGCAGAATGGGCCAAGCCCATCCACAAGTGCTATGGGTTCTATGGAATCCTCTGCAACTGGTCTAGGGCCTTCTACAAATGGCCTGATTGACATGGGACCTTCTACAAGTAGTCTGGCTGGTCTAGGGCCTTCTACAAATGGCCTAAGTGGCCTGGGGCCTTCTACAAATGGCCTAAGTGGCCTGGGGCCTTCTACAAATGGCCTGATTAACATGGGACCTTCTACAAGTAGCCTGGCTGGTCTAGGGCCTTCTACAAGTAGCCTGGCTGGTCTAGGGCCTTCCGCAACTTCAACAGGTGTATCTGTAACTTACTTGCAGGATTTAATGTACCGGATTGACCAGGAATCCATTGCACTCAGTCAATTGCCAGAATCTCCAACAACTATTGCAAAAGTGAATCAATTAAGTTCTATGCGAGACCAAATCAATACATATGTTCAAAAACTCCTTACAAATCCTCCCCAACTAACGATTGAGGAAGTACCGATTACAAAAGAGGCTGCTGATAGTTTTCTGCGATCACTCGGAACACCTACAGCGGCAGGTAGCGAATATCCATCTCTGTTTACTTCTCCTTCTTCGCTTGGGCTTGCACAAGCACCGGCAACTGCGGCAGCACCTGGAGCGGCAACAAGTCTCGGTGCTCTTGGATCGTTTGATTTTGGATCTATGGAGCAAGCACAAGGAATGTTCCAAAAGCTCCAAGATGTCAAGTGGCGCATTGAATTGAGTTATGATCCTTCCCTTTCTCAAAAAACCGATTTACTGAATCGCCTAGAAGCCTTGGAAAAGCGGATTATGGCCTATGCCAAGGAGGGTGTCGCAATGCCTGATAGTGTAAAACAGGTCCTTTCGCGCGAATTGGATTTGTTGACTACCGTGATTAAGAATACAAAACAATCGCCGGCTGAAGCATCCACATCCTACAAGCCCCGCCAGAGTTCCCAACATACGCGCATGAACTCCTCTAGTTCCGCAACTTCCTACAGATCTGCTGATGGTCGCACTTATTCCAATCCTAGTCGCGATGGGGATGGTGAAGGAGGCGGCTACAGTCTTTTTGACGGAGTGCCCCGTGATAGTGCGGATGTTCGTATACGCCCCGGTTTTGTGCTCACAGACGAGCAGATTCGGCGCCGTGGATCGGCTGCAGCATTCAATACACAGGCTGTAGGGGGTGCGGATTACAAAAAGCGCGCCGAGGAAGTCTGTCGTCAGATCCGTGGTGCCAACATTGGTACCCCCACTGATTTCGGTTGCATTGAGAACCCATCGGAGGTAAGTGCATCCTATTCATGGAAAGGCAACTATGAGATGATATGTAGTAGACTTGGAGATACATGGGGTTCCTGGTACCCGGCAATGTTTGGTTGTCCCTCTGTAACTCCTGATGACCGATACAATGGGAAATTATTATAGAATAAGTAGAGATGAAGACGAATTCACCAGGAGTGCTTCTATTAGCAGCAATCCTGCTGGTCCTTGTAGGATATGCGATTGGTTTACGACGCGCCAAGGCCGCGGGACGCGAGGGCTTTGAGGATTCCGAGCACAAGGAAGTGGAATATATCAAGGAGCGTTGCCCTGAACCGGATCCCTCCAAGTGGGTTCTGAAGGCCACAGTGCCGCCCTGCCCTCCCTTACCGGATATGAGCAAGTATATGCTGAAGACGGAGTGCCCTCCTCAGCCCGACATGAGCAAGTATGTCCTGAAGACATCTGTGCCTGCATGCCCTCCCTGTATCAGTACCTGCTCCAAGCCCTGTAAGATTGGCGAGTGCCCGCCCTGCCCTCGGCCTCGTTGCCCCACCGTGAAATGCCCTGAACCCGTGCCATGCCCTGCATGCCCTGCCGTTACTGTGCAGGCCTGCCCTGAGCCAAACATTCAGTGCAATGCCAAATACGACAATGCAAGCAAGGTCCGTCCTATGTTAGCAAGCACAAGTACATTTGGCTTCTAACAACCTTATCCCTAATTAGAATACCATAATGACCGCCATTTCGGCATACGATTTCATGCGTGCCGAAAAAGAATTGCGGGAAACCTGCCCTTCTAGGGCATTTCCCGCAATCGCTGATAATTGTTGGGTAGATTCCACAATGTTCGGACTCACCTATGCTCCCGACATAGGTCGCGTTATGCGTGCGGCACTGTTGGGCTGCCTAGAAAATCTGATGGAGGCCTTTGTTTCTAACACGGATGAATTCTATGCTCGTGTGGACACATGGAATCTGGAACCCATCTGGAAAACCTATGTGACTCGTATGCTCCTGTATTTCTTATTACGCGAAAAGGCCCATAATGAACTAGGTTGCCCAATTGTGAGTCGGTGGGTAGAGGACTTTCGCAAACGCACCTTTGAAATGGCCGGTGTTCCTGTAGCACAACGCGGTGGCAACACATTCCAGGCAATTTCTGCAATCCTTACAGCTCTCTCTGTGGATAATGATATTATAATTGAGCGCAGTGATAAACGCAATGGTTCTGTATATCATTATTCCGGTAAAGACTTCAAATATGTTCCACCCACCGCTCTTACATCTGCCTATAAGCCGCGCATAGCACATTTGTCCGTGACGGGAGGGGAGGATAAAAAAGTGGGACATATTGTGGTTGCATTTGTATGTGACAAACATGTTTATTTATACGACAATAACAGCGGCATTTTTGCGTTTAAGCAACTTTCCACGCTCCCAACAGACTTCCAAATCCTCTATGATGAGGTGAAAATCGGCGGAAAATGGTTTTTGAATACGGTGCGCTATAAAATGACTGCGGGGGGCAAAACCGAAGAAGTCAAAAAACAGTATGCGAGTGCAAGTGATCCCCGCATAACTGAGCGCAAGACGGATGTGCGGAATCTAGAAATGATCTATACTCTACATACACGCGAAATTTATAATCGTGTGCGCAAGGGTGAAGATATTTTAGCGAGTATGTTGGGAGCTCCGACAGTTAAACGGCTTACTGTGGGTCCCCAAACACCCCGCATCGCAGATGTGAAATCACTGTCCAAAAGAGAGATGTCTGCATCGCGCACTTCCTCGCGTTCTTCACGCTCGTCAAGAGCCTCGGCCGAAAACGAAGAAATGGAAGATGAGAAGGGTCGTATCACCAAATTTGCATCTTGTGTGCGTGATATGGCTGCCACTGCTCCCTACAAACGCTCTATGCTATTCAATGCACCGGATTGGGAGGCACCCGATGTGCAACAGCTTTCCTACATGTCCTCCAAGTTCCGCACCCTGTTGGAAACTATTCAGCGCGTAGATGAGGAGGATATGAAAAAGCATGGGAAGCTCTTTAAGCACTTTATTTTTACGGATTTACGGGGTGCTGCCTATGGTGCCAAGGCCATTGGCACATTCCTGGCCGCCAATGGCTATGATATGTTGTTCAAGGCTGAGAAGGGATTTCGTCGGCGTAAGGTCGTAGATGCCCAGAAAAAGCCCGTAAAAGGTCCTGATGGAAAACCGACTTATCGCATGGTTCCCACAAAGAAGCTGAAGATTACGCTGGCTACACATGAGCCAGTGGAGGGTGGATCCAAGCGTGTAGGTCTTCTGCAGGGAAATCCCCTTTGGAAGAGTCAGGTGGGTATAGATGTACGCAAGCAAATGTTGGCGATTTTCAACTCGCGTCCCGACAATATTCATGGTGAGCAGATCCGCTTTATGGTGTTGGACAGCAAGTTCAAGGAGGGAATTGACTTGTATGATGTAAAATATGTCCATTTAATGGAGCCGGCAATCACCGAGGCGGATCTGAAACAGGCCATAGGCCGTGCTACTCGGTATTGTGGTCAACGGGGACTAAACTTTGTCCCAAATGTGGGTTGGAAGCTGAATGTATTCTTGTATGAGACCCAATTTGGTAATACATACCCTTTCCGCCAGAGCGGGAAAGATAAGGTCTTTGATGCCCATAAATATATGATGAGTCATTCGGGGTTGGATCTTGGTATGTTGGAGATGACACGTAATCTCACAGTTCTGGCAATAAAGTCCGCAGTGGATTACGACCTGACCTACAAAATCAACAACTTCAAGATGCAGACCGAGATTCGGAATCTGACTGATTTGGAGGATACTGTTGTATTATCTGTGAATCCCCAGACGGGCGGGGTCACCTCGGTAAAACCGGCGGCGGGCATTGATCGGTCCAAGTGTATGCCGCGTTCTAACAAGTTCTTCCCCTTTACTGTCAAACGCATTAAAGATGCATTCAAGGCCCGTGGAATCAAGGGTGCTAGCACTGCAGATCGCAAGCAGCTGTGTAAGATGCTGGAGGAGCATGAGGAGGTGATGCAGGATCTTCTGACGGGTCGCAGGGTGAGTGCCGTGAAGGTGATGCTGCCCAAAATGGCCCCGCTCATACCTGGATCACCCAGAACTCCTACACCTTCCTCCGTATCTTCCCCTGCCCGCTCCGCAGAGTCCATGATCGGTCTACCACGCACACCGTATTACGAGCTCTTTCCTGTGCCCGAGGTGCCCCAGCGGCTGTCCAAGACGGAATTGGAAGAGATGCCGGATCTCGCGGATTTCTTTGCGGCCCATGAGTTGGCCGCAGAAGCCGATTATATGGCCCAGCATTCCGAGTTTGCCGAGTTCCAATCCTTCATTCGCCGGCGCTATGCCGAATATGGATGGGCAGCCCCCATTATAAAGAGCGCCTGTGATGTTGCACCACCTGCGGGACAGCCCGTGCAATTCAGTAAATCCCAGGATTTCGTGCGGCATTACCTGACACCGTCCTCGCCATTTTCCGGCTTGTTGGCATGGCATTCCGTGGGGACCGGTAAAACCTGTACAGCCGTGGCTACTGCAACTTCCGAATTTGAGAAAGAGGGGTATTCTATTCTGTGGGTAACACGGAATTCCCTGATGGCCGATGTATGGAAGAATGTATTTGGTGCCGTATGTTCAATTCCTGTGCAGGAGTATGTGCGATCCGGTAAGAAGATGCCGGCGCGTCTCGGTACACGCAAACGCTTGCTGAGCAAGTCCTGGTTTGACCCCATATCCTATCGCACCCTACAAAATGCCCTGATCCCGGTGGAAAAGGGCAAGCGGAAGGGACAGGTGACCAAGCTCGGTAAAATCCTGCGGGAGCGGAATGGTGCCGCGGATCCTCTGCGCAAGACCTTCCTCATTATTGATGAAGTCCATAAACTCCTGGATGGGGACCTGAAGGCCTCGGAAATGGCGGACTTTGACAAGCTGGCCGCGATGATCCACAACTCCTACAAAGTCAGTGGCAAGGATGCCGTGAAAGTGCTTCTCATGACGGCAACACCAATTACCGATAATCCTGATGGTCTATTCCGTCTGTTGAATGTCCTGATTCCTCAAGAGGCCCGGCGGTTCCCCACAGGGGAGGAGTTCCGCGCAAAATATACTAAGGCGGATGGCACAATTACCCAGGAGGGCGAGGCCTTTTTCCAATCCCATGCCAAGGGGCTCATTAGTTACCTGAATCGCGAGTTTGATCCATCGGCCTTTGCGCAACCCGAATTCAAGCGTGTGAAGATTGTGGCATCTGGCGCGGATCTTGTGAGTGATCGTGCCATTTTGGAGGAATGCATGGCCGAGCAGCGGGAAGAGGAGGAAGAGGAGGAGATTGATTGCGATATTGATCGTCTCAAGGAGGACCAAGCACTGGAGCTGGAGGCTCTGAATCATGAAGAGGGACTTACCAAGAAGGAAATTGCCGAGCGCAAACGCACGATTAAGGCAAGCTACAAGGAGCAGATAGATGACTGTAAGGCACGCATCAAGTCACGGAAAGCCGCAAAGAAGTCGGCGGGCAAGGCTGTGGCACTCTGTATTGCTAGCAAAGCCAAGACCCGCAAGACCGCCTGGAAATTCTCCCAGCAGAAGGCGGTAAAGAAATGCTTTGGCAAGGCATTTTATGGAACAGCACCGAAATTCACAACGATTGGGGCTTTGAAGAAGATGGCCAAGGCTGGGTTAGAACCCGTCTCTGTTGCCTCTTCGGTGCCTTCGGCTCGTGCGACATATGGACCTGTTGAGGCAACACCTGTGCGCTCTATGTCTCCTATGGCATACAAATATGCCAAGCGTGTGAAAAAGACACGCAAGGTTAAGAATTCTACAGCTTCAATACACTCCAAAAGTTCCAATAGTTCTACAAGTTCCAGTGCTTCTTCGCCTGCGAAATCCTCGCGTCGCAGTCCTCCTAAAAGCGCTATTCCTTCTTCTATTCAAACTCTTCTTTCCCGTCTTCGGACAGCTGGAGGTGATTGGTCCACTTCTCAAACCGCGAAAGATGCGTATATGAAGCTTGTTAATTGGCTAAAGGATAATTCTCGCCCTCATAATATTGATAATGATTCATTTGTTGAACGCGCGCTTCTATCATCATTTGCATTCAAATGGACTACCCTAAAAGATGCTGGAATTCCTCTACTTCCTCCAATGCCATACAGTCCAATCTTCAACTCTGCACAGGATTTAGTTACTTATATTGACGCCTATGTTGAAAATCCTATGCGATCCGCCACCAGCGATGAATCTGCCCAAATGGTAACATATGTCAAACGAGATATTGGTAAATTAGACATAACTTTGCCGGCATTAAAAAAGGCTGGTATGCTAAACGAATAATCCAAATGACATCCACAACTTCCAACACATCCCACTAAAATCCGTTGACAGTTATAGAATGAGAAATATACTTCTAATACTATTATGCATCATTGTAGTATTTGTAATAACCTGGTTTAAAACAAAAAAAGTAGAAGGATTTCAATCCGAACAAAAACGTGTAGTAATAGTTGGATGTGCCCGAAATGTTGGAAGCTTTCTGAATAAGACTTTGGAGAAGTTGATGCAAATAAAGAATCTGTTTCATGCTGACTCGCGAATCGTTGTGGCAGAAAATGATTCAACGGATAATACCAAAGAAATCCTGAATAAGTATGCCAATGATATTACGGTTTTGAATTATGATGGAAAAGTAACAAGTCCTCTCCGGACTGAACGACTCACATATCTTCGCAATGAGCTAATGAGTCATGTTCATAAGAATTATTCCAACTATGATTATATTATTAATGCTGATTTGGATTCAGTCATACATTCAATAAATCCAACAGATGTGCCTAGGGTTCTTGCAAAGTGGGAAGGAAAATCGTGGGATGCCCTATTTGCTAATTCACAACCGTATTATGACATTTGGGCGCTTCGGAGCAAGGATTTAGGATGCACTGTAGATTGTTGGGATGCCCAGGAGCACGATCCTACAAAAGATATACATAAAAATATTCTACAATACCAAAAAAATATCCCTCGTGACGCGGAGCCCATATTAGTAGATTCCGCTTTTGGTGGATTTGGAATATATCGTTTATCCTCAACAAAAAACTGTAAATATGATGGATTAACGCGAGTATGTTCCATGGGATACCCAGATACATCTAAATGTCATAAGGAAATATGCGAGCATGTTCCATTTCATGCAGATATGAAACGCAATGGCCATGGAAATCTTTATATTGAGCCGGACTTATTAATTAGTTCATAATATTAAGAATGGCAATTTATATTCCATCATAAGTCTAAGGAAAGTGCTTCCTTTAAAAAAGAAACATGATCCTCTCTCAAACAGCCTTGGATGCCCTGGATCTCTCCGTATTTGCGAATCGGTTTGTGAATGACAATGATCGCGAAGAGTTTTTTGGCCCTTCAGGATCCCAACACTACCGTCTACTTGCCTGGCTTTCTACTCAATTTTATGGGCGTGATCTGATTGACATTGGTACCCATCGTGGTTCCTCGGCTCTCGCGCTTTCCTACAGTGGCGCCAATACCGTTCATACATTTGATATTGACGATCGTCTGGCCCAGGAGTGGAAGATGACAAAGTGGGCGAATCGCGATATCCAGTTTCATAAGGAGAATTTATGGGATCCTGCTGTGCGTGCCCAGTGGCGCGATCGTCTGTTGGGATCCGCGGCCATTTTTATGGATATTGATCCCCACGATGGTCCTATGGAGCTGGAGTTTTACCGGTGGCTGAAGGCGGAGGGATACAAGGGGCTCTTGATTTGTGACGACATCTGGTATTTCAAGGGGATGCGGGACGCATTTTGGTATCATGTGGAGGAAGCTGATAAACTGGATGCGACCCTGGTAGGACATTGGAGTGGTACGGGTATTGTGCATTTTGGGATTGGTTCACTGGGACTGAAGATTGAGGTGCAGGAACGAGCTCCTTCGCGCGCCCTTGCAAATCCTGAGGGCCGATCTTGGACGGCTGTAACGGCGTATTTCAACCTCGCAAAACGACCCGATGCATCCGCCGAAATTAAAGCGCGTCCTCAATCCTATTATATGCAGCATGCCAATATGACAATGGCGTTACCTGTGAATCTCGTGGTATTCTGTGATCCCGACAGCAAACCGGCACTGGAGGCTATGCGACCAGCACACCTCAAGGGCCGAACTCATTGGATTGTGATGGAGTATGATGAATTTGAGCTTGTGCAGGCGAACTATGAGTTTATTCAGGCAACTCGTGAGGCACGCGGTTACAAAGCGGATCCCCGCAATACAACATCTTATTATCTCTTTTGTATGTTACGGTATGTCATGCTGCAGCGAGCAATGTCCGAGAATGTCTTCAAGTCAACCCATTTTGCCTGGGTGAATATCTGTATTGAGCGCATGGGTTGGAAAAGTGGGGCGATTTTCCCGCTAGTATGGTCTGAATTCCGTGATAAGTTCTCTACATGCTACATTGACTACCAGCCAAAACGGTGGCAGGAGAATCTGGAGGAGTATTATCGTTGGGGTCGTTGTGGAATGTGCAGTGGCTTCTTTACAGGTTCACGCGAGTACATGGGAGCGTTTTGTGAGGCTGTGCTGGCCAAGTTTGCCGAGATGACGGCGCGTGGTCTAGGACATGCGGATGAGCAGTTGTTTTCCTTGGTGTTTTTTGAGCGGCCTGAAATCTTTGAGTTTTACCTGGGCGATTACACGGAAATGATTATAAATTACGGATGGGTGCGAAATCGGCCCTCGGAACCTGTGAAAAATGTTATTGGCCACCTGGCAATTGCAGGAGAGAACTGGCCACTCTTGGACACTCTGTGCCAGCGTTGGTTGGATTCGGTTAACTGGGGATGTTGCCAGCCACCGAAGGGGGAGATTGAGCATGTGCAGGTGCTCCAGGGTCTGGCAAAACGAAATATGGGTTCTCAGTAAGATGACCAGGACTCGCAAACACCGCATAACAAAACGAGGCGGTAGTGGATTCCGTTTTCGCATACCGAGCAATGTTGTTAGAACAATGCAAAGTCGCAACAAAAACCAGAACAAACCCAAACTTCCAACAAAACCCCAAACCTCCCTTCATTCCAATCTAACAAATGCGAATTTGGAGGGGCTACATGTGGTAAATACGAATGGGTCAGAATGGCGTATCATGCCTGGAAACCGGAATCGTACCGTGCCCAAAAATCTGCAATGGATTCCCAGGACGCAAGAACCACACGCATCAGCACAACCACAAGAGATAGGCCCAGGTGTGCGGGTATTCAAGACAGGTAGATAATTACTATATAAATGTGAGCACCCAATATATAGAAATGCATTGTGTGCCCAAAGTTAAATCAGGATCAACTGAAGACAAATTTATTGCGGTTATAAATGATGGAACAGAATTTCTTGTAACTGTTCATGAAAGCAATTGTGTAATAAACATTTACATTAGTGGAGATCAGGCATATTGTATACAATCCCAAATAAATCGCAAAAAATCTAAGAATCCCGAAGAACCATGTAGCACTTTGTTATCTCCATATATTGCACATATTCATAATGTATATACTGATGAACTTTGTGCACTAAATAGAACTCTAACGCGAGGGTCTGATACGCGCAATATATTTATGTTGATGTTATCAATTATTCGGAAATTCGCACCCTATGTACAAGAGATTCACTTTAATGATGAAAGCACCCGTAAATGTGACAGTGGTGTACATGCCAACTTGGCGTTAATACATTACTTACAAGATGGAAATACATGGTACCAATCCCATTTTCACGCAATAATGGATGAAGACAATGTAACCGAATTGAGGAAGGCGGAAACCCAATTAAATGGATTGGGTATATCATGGGATGATTTGAATAGGCATTTTATCACCACTGAACTACCATTGCCAGAACCCGAAATGAAAAAACTATACGAAAAATCCCCAACTATTTTAGAATTCTTTCGGCAATTACATAGTACTATTGGTATTGCTAACTTTTGTAACTTTATAGGACCATGGATTGAATTATTTATGCAAAAACCCCGTTTCCCTTTCTCATTTAGGGCTGCACGATTTAGAATTTATACAGAAACCATTCAAAACATTGACTTTGAATGGTTGTCTATTTCGGAAAAACGCGGAGGTAAACAAACTCGCAGAGCAAGAGGAAGACGGCAAAGAGGGGCATATTTTTAGTAATAATGATACGCTCGGTCATCATCATAATCAGGATCCTCATAGTACTCCTGATCATGGTCGGATGTGTAGGAAATGGAGGATGCCTCGGAAAAGGTACTAAATGCAAGTTCCACACGGCACATGGGGCACCGGTTAGTCCCATACCGCACATGATGCAGACAATCCCTACAAATTGCATGACGGCGTTCACCATGCAGTGCGATGAGACGATGACCCGTTTCCATACAAATGGGGCAACTCCGATGCGCCTTCAGCCAGCGCCAGCGCCATACCACAGTTTCCCACACACTCTTATACTGCTCTACTGCTTGGCGGCGCAGTGCCATTTTTGCCCTATGTGTCTGAATAGCCTGGGTCACGAAGGGTTTCAAGGTAGCCAGAGCATCACACCGAATGCGCCTATGCAAGCGCTGAACTGCCGCAGTCTGCCAGAATGCCGTGGAAGTTGCACCTGTAAACCACATTTGCGAGAGCCGAATGCACATATCGCGATTCATGTAGTAGTCTACAATTGTCTTGGACACCTGGGGATCACGAATATATTTTTGGACATTGACGGCATACATCAACTCCTTAAAATCCCACGATTCCCTACAGAAATCATGATACGCTATGAGAATTTGGGATACCAATTTGGGACCCAGGGCTATTCGTGAAGTACCGAGGAAATATTCTAGAGCCGGTTTCATAGCGGCCTTCTCCTCCAGGCCCACGGAACGCAGGGCCTTCAGGGTATTTGCGAGAAGATGCAGGGTGGTCCCTTTACGCACCTGGTATTGCAGGAAGTCGCCCGCGATATAAGATCCTGCCTTGGAGCGCACACACAAGCGAAGGAATTCCTGTGTATGCGATCCATCCATGTGAGACAACCATTGAGTTTGTGCGTCACGGAGAAGGGAGTCATCCGCACGCTTGGTGCTCACCAAAGCGCGATGAAATTCCTGTGCGGCTTTGGGAACTGCACCTGGTCGCCGTTGTACAAGGAGGGCGAGGGGCTCAGTGTTGGGAATGAAGGATGGCACGGGTTTAAAGGTTCGTGCAGAGAGCCAATGGCGCACTTTGGCGCGCACTTGTATGCACCAGAATCCCAACAGGCTCCATTGATGCCGCGTAATTTGCTTGGCCACACCCGCTGTGTAGAGGCGATGCAAGAGGGGCGTAGGCTTCCGATTTCCGCGTTCACATGCCTCTTGTGCCACAAAGACACGCAGGAGTTTCTCATAGGGGGGTTGACGGAGTTCCGTTCGCATGGCGGCCGAGTGGAGAGAGGAGAGGTGTAGGAGATGAGGGCGGATGTAGGAGAGTTGGGGCACTGCGGCTTTCACGGATGGCCAGTACTGCAGCACAGCAACACAGGAGGCCCAGTCCCGTTTCAAACACTCGTAATAGATACGAGGCGCCTCGTAACCAAAGCCGCGATTCGGAAACCGCAATAGGGTTGTGTAGCGTTGCAGGGAAAACAAGGTCCGCGCATACTCTTCCCCGCGATCCATGACAAACCGGTAAATCATATTAAATTTAGTCTGAAAGTGGACAGTTTCACGTAGAAGAAGTGTGCGAAATTCCATGGGAGTCCGAATCTTACCCAACTCCTGTTCGGCAAAACACCAGTGATCAAAGGACATGTCGTGGAATGCTCCACTATTTCGTGGTGTGCCTCCATGACGGCGGATAAGGTGCCAGGGCACACAAAGACCACAAGTTGTACAAGGAATGCCTTGAAGCCGCTTACGAAACTGATACGAACGGAAGGAACGAAGGATCTCCATGGGAACGCAGGGAAAGGAAGGGAAGAGAAGGAAAGAGGGAAAGGAAAGAAGGAAGACTCACACACTTCCATCAAGGACATGTAGTGTTTCAATTTTTCCAATGACCCAAAAATTGAAAGGTGCTTGCCTGGGTGGATGTAAGAATCCCGTAAACTCCCCCAAGTTCCAACATTCCCAACATGTCTGCCTCCATTCCTCCTACCGAATATCAAATCCTTGTGCAGCAGTCCTTTCGCTGCAAGGGCGTTCCGAATTATTCCTGTCCGCTATTTATGCACACCTTTGATCGTGCAGGATACCGGATTGCCAACAATGCCGCCCTCTGTCCCTCCTGCTATTCTGTATTTCAACAGGAAGAGGCGAAGCGGGCAAGACCTGTGGCACAGCAACCCGATCGCATTCAGGCCAAACAACGCATCATTCATTTCCTACATACCAAAGGGTGGACTGTAGGAAATGGTGGATATACCCTGCCATTCAAGGGATTTTGGGAGGAGTTTTACCAATGGTCCGAAAAGGAGCGACTCTATACTAAAAAAACTCTTGTGCGCTCTGTGCTCACAGATATGTGTGGCGTAGCTCATGATGCCTCTCATCTTCCGATTGATCCCGTTTAGAGTGCTTTATGCAATATTTTTTTAGTGTTGGGGATGCAGGGCTATTATTATGAGGATGATGAATACGAGGAAATGATTCGGCGACAGTATGAAGATCCGGTTGCCCTGGCGTTTTGGTCCGACAAGCAACTTCTTGTCAAGCTTCCATTTCTCCGTTCCTTGCCGTTTTACAGGAATTTGTATGGATGGAAAAAATGATAGAATTCTCCTGTTTGAATAAGTGGGCACAACTATCATGGATTATTCTTCTTTCACAGTTGCTCATCTTACTGCACTTCTTCGTGAACGCGATTTGCGTGTTCCTACACGCAAAGCGGAAATGGTCCAATCCCTTCAGCAATCCGATGAACAGCGGGCTCGTGTGGAGGCAATGCGGGCACGCGAGAGGGAAGCCGAGGAGGCCCACCGTGCAACTCGTGTGCTGGGACTTCGGCAACAGGAGGTGACTGTGGCCCATGTGAATAGTCTAGAATATCCCTTCTCCTTTCTCCGTGATGGTCAATATCATTATTCACGAGAATGCAACCCTATGCCAGGACAGCCTGAAGAAGAAATCGGCACTTTCCCCGACAATATTGCCCATTATTATTGGATCCATGAAGGGGAAAATGACGAGTGTCCTTGGCTCTGCATGTGCCGTCTGGAAAATGGTGTATATGTGTATTATCGTGGGGAATGCGATTATACAGGCTTTGATTGTCAAGGAGATATGAAAATCTATGCATCCCGCGATCCCAACATTCTCCTCCAACTCGCTATGACGGCGGCCGATTACGATCTGTTTATTGCGGAAACCGCTGCAATTGAATAGAATGGAGGATGCCAAGAAAGTGGAATTAGTGCCTGTAGCAGTGCCTGTGGCCATTCCTGTGGCGATTGCCGTGCTTCCAACACTTCCTCCTCGTGCATCCCATGAACGCGATGCACAGTGGATGTTTTTTGCGGCGGGTTTACACCGCAAATGGCATGTGCCCCCATTCCTTGCATCAATATGCAATGGTGTAGGTGCCTTTTCCTTACTATGGAATCCAAATTATTACATCATTCAACCGGCCTTCTGGTCCGCCCATATCATGATTATGGTTCCTACCTATCTCTATCTCTGGCGACACAAAGCCTCGGTATACCAACATACTGGTATTGCAATATCGCGGTTCGCGCGATGGATTACACTTGCGTTTTATTGGCTCTACATGGCATACTGGGCATTTTTTTGTTACTTGGAACTTTCGGCGCATCCCGAGGATCCCTGGTATGATCAAATTGGCAATGTATTTATGAGTGTCGTATGGTATATCTTTTTTGCAGCGTCTTCGGCCGTGTATTACTTCACTACAACACTTCTCCTACAAAGAACGGCCGCCCTGAAACTCCGCGTTCACTCCATCACTTCCAACACAACGAAGGCGGACTTCTTTGCCATCTATGACGCCGAGTTGGAGGAAAATCGCCGTGTTGCAAATCGTTGGAACCTGGTGATTTTTCTAGCTATTTTAATTTTGACCATAAATTTACCGGCGGACTTTTTGTCCATTTGGGTCAATGGGACCTTCGTTACACTCCCAGGACTCATCATAAAATCCGCGGGACTTATCTGGTATTTATTGGCGATTTGTAAACTCAATTACATGGAAACCTACATTCAGAATTACCTCCATAAACATCATGTACTCCAAGACGATATTGAGGAACTTATGCGGTACATGGAAGTTCGCAGGGTGGGTCTGAACTTTTTCGGCCTCCGCATAACCTACGAGCTTCTTACAAAAATCGCCATGATTGCCTTTAATGTTGTATTGCCGACCTTATATGGCCTCATCTCCAACAATATCCTCAAACTTTCATAAAAGTGAGACTTACTGTTAGGCATTTCTGGAATGCGGAGGATTTCACAGTAGGCGCAAAATCCTTGGCGGCAATAATGGTGCACGGAAATCCATCCAGTTGAATATCCACCGTTGCAGGTTTATGCATATCAATATCAATGCAGGCACCAACACTTTCCAAATATTCCAACACCTCCTGAAACGAAGTTACTTTACGGATATAGGCATAAACAATATTGTCAATTGTAGTATTTGGCACATGATAGGCGTATTCCATGGTATATCCTGAGCTTGTGTAGGAAATGCGGATAGAATCATAGTAGTTTTTGCTATTAATGGCAAATGTTACGGTCATTTTATGGTGTTTTATGGGCAGTTATTTAGATTGGGTTGGGGGGTAAATGAAAAATTGAAGGGATTCCTGCATTTCCAACACAGATCGTGTGTATTCTTACTCTTATTCCTTTCATTTACCGCTGCAACAACGATGAATTCCTTTCTAACAATTCCTTCTTTGGCTACGGGGCAGTTGCCCATTGTCTATGATCCTGCGTATAATATGACGGCCTGGGGCCTGGAGCGGCTGCATCCGTTTGATGGGCGAAAATTTGGTCGTATAGTGGAGATGTTGGGAATTGCGGATCGTGTTGTGCGACCTGTGATGTTGCCCTGGGCGTTCCTAGAGGCTACGCATTCCAAGGCCTACCTAGATTCCCTACATTCCTCCTCCACGATTGCGCGCATTCTAGAATTGCCAATTGGGCTAATACCGGCGGGTATTCTGCGGCGAATTGTAGTGGAGAAGATGCGTCTCCATTATTCTGGGACGGTGCAGGCGGCCTGGTTAGCCATGGAGCACGGATGGGCCGTAAATTTGGGGGGCGGATTCCATCATGCCAGCCGTGATGCGGGACACGGATTCTGTATGTTCAATGACTTGTCGGCGGCTACCTGGAGTTTGTTGGAAGGAGTTGAAGGTCGCCGTGCTGTGGAGCGTGTAATGATCGTGGATCTGGATGCCCATCAGGGCGATGGGCATGAGAAGAGTTTGCGGGGCGAGGTGGAGGCCGGCCGTGTGTATATCATGGATGCCTATGATCCCACAATCTTTCCTGGTCGCAAGGATCTGGAACCCTGGATGGGAGCCCGTATCGCGTATTCGGATCGCGATGATGGCACCCTATTCTTGCGTGCTCTGCGCCGCAGGTTGCCAGAAGCCCTGGAGGCATTTCGGCCGACTATTGTACTATATAATGCGGGCACGGACCCGCTAGAGGGTGATCCTGTCAGTGGTCTGAATCAGACGGCTGACTGTATCTGGGAGCGCGATGTCATTGTATGGGCCGCGTGTAGGGAGCGCAGGATTCCCATTTGCATGACCTTGAGTGGCGGATATCAAAAACGGACAGCCGAGGTAGTTGCGGCGAGTTTGCGGGGGCTAGGCTTACTGGCCTAATCCTGTGGTTGTCTTGGGTAACCCTTGGAATAATACGGACACTGGTTGATTTGTTGCCTTTTGTGACCATGTCTGTAAATACTTGGCGGTTTGTACGGATTTTTTGGTAAAGGCATGTATTTCACCGAGTAATATAGACCATAATTTCAAATAGGTTGTTCTTGCAAAATCACTGGCTGTAGTTTTATCAGTAGCAATTGTTTCAGGCTTCTGAGTTGCACTTTGCATACCACGACCCGTCCAGGTAGTATAGGCGGTTTCAAATTCAATGGCAAGCGTTGTTGTCATGGCATTGATTGCCGGCACTGCATCCTTGATCACTGTGCGCGAGGCTTGGCTAGTTCCCAAACTCTCACAAAGAGTTGCAAAGGTAGCAACAGTGCTGGGAATTTGGGTAGATCGGATGTACCGAATCCCTGGAACATATGTATTTGTGTAAAACAATGTAACAAACCAGTTTGCCATTGTATCCGAAGAAGTAGTTATGAGGGATTGCAGGGATGTTGAGGACTGATTGAGTGTTCCAAAGGAGGAACTATCAATGCTTGAAGGAGGAGCAAGAGTTGTAATTCTTGCCTGAGCTGATGTAATGAAAGCATTGAGATTATCACGAATTGTTGTTATAAGGGTTTCATAGGCATCCGCGTAAGTTTGACGCATACTTTGAAAGGTCGCATAATTTGTAACCGAGCCGTATAAACTCAGGCTTCCAACAGGATCCGCTGTATAATCCTCACTTGTTGAGACTGTATATGTAAGTTCTGGAACTGTATCAGTAGAGGGAGCGGTATCGGTGAGCGCAGGAAGATCCTGCAAAAATCCTTGACCCCCAACATCCGTCCTAAATGATTCATATGCCTCATACAGTGTTTTGTAGTCAGATACAATGGTTTGTAAATTCTTCGCTGCCAAAGAAAGAACGGAAGTAATATGGCCCTGATAAGTGGATTTATCGCGGACTGCAAGAGCAATGTTGGAATCATATGCATTTGTTGCATACTCAGAAATTGCCTGGTTGACTGTATTTATTGCGGAATTGTCCTTGGAATCAATGGCAATAAGTAGGGTCTTGGATCTGGCAATATCTTGTATGAGTGTGCTAAAATCCAGCAAAACTGTCAGGGCATCCGCTTGGTCACGAGCGGTTGAATAGGTAGTTTTGTATGAAGGAGGAGGGGTGCCTGTTGCTGGTGCCGGTGCACCCGTATCCGTTGAAAGTGTAGGTGTTGTTGCAAATCCACCATATGCGACCATGAGATTTAGTAATTCTTGAGGTGTGATTCTTACTGACAGGTATCCAGTGCCTGCAGGGGATGCAGGTTGAAGTGGGGTTGTATAGGGATTTGCGTTTTTAGCCTGTTGAGACAAACTGTCGTATTTTTTGTCATAGTTGCGTATAAATGTCTCAATGTTGGTTTTCAGGAATATTTGTAGGATCCCGTATCGTCCAGTTGTCCCATTATAGAGTGTACAAATTGCCGAGAGTCCCGAAATATCTGTTGCAGTGGGTGTGTAAGTATTTGTAGCTAGAGGAAGTCCTTGAACAGTAGCCAAGTCAGCAGAGCCATCGTCAGTTAAGCCTTGTTGTGTAGCCGGTGCAGCCATGCCAACCGTGTAGGCAGCCAATGATGTATCCGTAGAAAAACTGATGTATTGTGTATAAAGAGTATTATAGTTTTTTAAGGTGGAAATTTGCTTTGTACGCAGAGCATTATAGAGATCGCGAATAGCCGTTTCATATTTGGTTGTGTAAGTTGAAATTGTGGAGGCATCCGTAAGACCCATAATCGCAATGGCATCCGAGGAAGAAGTGGAACTGGGAGCACCGCTCGGTGCCAATGAAGTTTGATAGGCCTGGTATACGCTAGCATATTGAGGATTTGTGGCAACATCGGTTGGCAAACACTGGGTAAGGGATGCATAAGTGGTTTGGAAGCTACTAAGTTGATTCAATGCTGGCTGACGAACTGCCTGCACAATATTATCAACATATGTCTTATAAATTGTGTAAAGTTGGCTTATTAAGGAATATTCCGAGGAGATTGTAGGGCTCATATATCTTCCTTGATATCCAACACCGGATATTAAAGCAATATTTGCAGTTGGTTGAAATCTCAAGAATGTGTAGGAATCTGATGTTGTTATTCCCAAATTGATTGCTAAAGTTCCAGTGCTCGTCAAAGAAAGAGTGGAAATAGTAAATATATTTGTCCAAGGACCTGATACTGAATTAGCACCACTAATAGTAAATCCCCCAGTTACTGTTCCAGTTCCTCTTAACCCAGCATATACAGTTGTTGGATTCACAAGAGTTGGGAATTGTATAATAATATCATTGGAACGGGGATTTGCTCCAGTTGAAAGTATTGTATTTCGCAAATCAGTTGTTCCACCTGCAACCCATCCTGAAGTGGGGGATGTTGTCAAAATGATTGTATTTGTTCCAGATCGGAATGAGTATGAGAAATTGTTAGTAATTGTAGTGAAACCAGAAGTACTAGAAGGTGCAGTGTACAATACAGAGGATGTTGGATTCGTTGCAAATAACTGAAATCCAGTCAATGCAGTTAAACCAGATGAATCAGATGTATTCACAATGAATCGCACGACTCCTGAAGCATCCTGGTTAGATGTTAAAGTTGCACTTGTATATCCCGCATCTCTTGTTAGTGTGGCGTCGCTAAGATAATTGGGAGACGATGTAGAAACAGACCCCCGTGCATTTTTATAGGTTGTGGATATGTAATTGGACACATACGTTCGCATGCTCATCATGAGTGCAGGCCATAAGGCAGTGGAACCTGTTAAAAATTTTGTTTCTATAGAATCCAATTGCGTATTTGTCATATTCGTAACATCATCACTTGAAAAAGTAGGTGACAGACTAGTAGCAACTGTTGGTGCTGTGGGAATTGTTAAAGATGAAGCAGGCGCTGGCACTGGTGCACCTGTAGGATTAATCAAATAATACTTTTGAATTAATGTCTTCAAAATATCTCTGCGTGCCTCAATAATTTGTGATTCAGTATACGTTCCGTTAGTATAAATGGCAGTTTTTGTTGTGATTGTAGTTGCTGCTAATTCGGTATCGGATATATATTTTCTGGCATTTTCATAGGTCGTTTTAAATTTAATGGCCTGCAACAAAGCTTGCAAACTATCATTGGCTGTTTTATATTTATTATATATTTGTAAAAGCTGATCTTGTTTAGTATTCACAAGAATACCAGAATATGTGTAAAAATTCATATAATAAATAAAAATACTACTACCAAATAAATTAACCGCTGTAATAAGTAGACGATATGTTGTATATGCATTAGGTATAACCGATAATGTGATATCAACTGCAGTTTGTGTATTTCCAGTTTGTGTATCTAAATCTGTCCATACTGTTGATGAATTTGGCGATGGATCATTACATGCCTGTAATTTAAAATTAGATGGCATAGACTTGATATTCATTTTGGCATTAAATCTATAGCCAGTTATTATAATAGGGTTTAAAAACACAATTTGCACCCAATGAGGACTCGCAACTGATGGAGTTGTATTAGTTCCCCAATAATTAGGTGATGCGGTTGATACTCCAAACGCATAATTCGCAGAATGTGTTGTTTGTGTATTTGATGCAGACACTGTATAGGTTTGTCCCGAAGCAGTTGTTGATAATTCTGTAAGTACTGGAATATATGCCGAATATGTGCCATTTGTTACAATAAAAGGTTTAGTAATTGCATTAATATTGGCTTGATCACTTGTAGAAGTAAGATTCATTGATGCAGGAATTGTAATAGATGCTGGAACTAATGTTTTTGTTAGATTGTATGTTGCAATCATGGAGGCTAATGACGATTTCATACCTTGAATTATAAAATCATAATATGATGCTTTTGTAACATTGAATCCAAATGCCGAATACATCAGTGTTGAACTCGCAAATGCGCTTGACCAATTTATTCCATCTGATGATTTATATACGAAAACCGATTGTTTTTGATTATAACTCATATAATAATAATTAATGCCATCAAACTGGAATTTCACAGGGATTGATATAGACATAGATGTCCAGGATATTCCATTAGATGAATAATAGGATGTTTTTCCTCCAAGAATAAACTTTGACCCATCCCATAGTATTCCTGTGGAATTATTTCCAGCAAGATCTGGAGTGTTAATGAATGTCCAACTCGTTCCATTTTGATCCGAATATAAGCCTTGACTTCCACCAATGGCTACATTTTTAGTTGGACTGCATGCGATTCCCATACACCCAACATTATAACCACCTATATTTTGGTAATTAAAATTGCATGTAGTATCAGTTATCCAGGTGATTCCATCACTTGATGAATATAAGACTGTATTTGCAACAAACCATTTCTTACTCGTTGTATTCCAAGCAATGGCTGAAATTGGATAATTAGTAAATTGTGGTGTAAATGTGCTTATAGACGTCCATGCTTTTCCATCCGTAGATTTTACAAGATTTGAACCTTGTCCAGCAAGCCAATATGATCCATTCCATGCTATTGCCATGCATACATTTGATGTGGATGATGATAAAGTCCATATAATATTATCTGTTGAATAAAATATTCCAGTTGAAGAACCGACAACTGCAATTAACCCATTACTTACGATACAATATCCATAACGATAATTACTACTGCCAGTTGTTCCAAATTGACGTCCTCCTTCATTCCACGAACTTCCATTTGAAGAAAATAAATAAGAATTATTCAGGTTTGAACTATCTAATCCCCAACCAACCATTTGAAATTTAAATGGTAATAATTGTATATATTTATATATTGTATTTAATGAGTCCGACAAAGTTGTATATGATGGAGGTGAAGCAGATAATGCAGAAACAGTATCAGAATCAGAAATAGTGAATCCCGATAAAGATGATAGCAAAGATGTATAAAGTTGATTTGCATTGTATGCGATGCTATTAAAAATTGCCATAATAACACCAGGGACAAGTGAATCGCGCAGTGTTGTGTATGTATCACCACCTAATAAAGTTGTAGGTGATTCAAATGCAGTTAAGAAATTACCCGACATATCAATATATTTATTCAACCGTGTAATAATATCTGAAACTTTTTGGGAACCAACCATTTCAGTCGTTGGAGTCCAATACATTTGTGCCTGTGAATAAATATAGGAATATTGAATAAGCAAGTCAATTGCTTCTGCATATCCTGGCCACGTTTTATAACGTAAAATTAAAATTCCAGACATTCCACCTCCACCTTGAGTACAATCTGTTGTACTACCATCGCCTCCATCTCCTGCATTATAAGAACGTGCTCCACAATCAGATTTTCCAGGATTTCCGTATGTAACTGCAGTTGAACTGAAAATATTTGCTTGGATAGTAGTTCCAGAACCTCTAGCCGATGATCCATTTGAATCTGATTTTGCCGCACCTCCACCACCTGCTGAATCATCATTAAACGATGATCCGCCACCACTTCCAACATATCTATCATAATTTCCGTGATGATAATAATAATATGAACCTCCACCTGAACCAATTCCAACTGTATATGTTTTTTTATTAAGTGAAACTGAGGTTTTATAACTAACCCCTCCACCACCACCATAATAATTCCAAAACAATGGTCCAGTTGGTGCTCGTCCCACATTACCGCCACCTCCACCACCTCCAACAAGCACATAATCAACGGTTAATGCTTTTTTATAAATTACAAAACTAGTAGTACTAGAAAATGTATGAATTTTATATTGTTGCCCTCCACTATCTGTAAAGTCAGTAATAGTGCCACCAATTGCTAACGGAGGCAATGCAACACTTGGTGAAGGTGCAGTTTGAAATCCTTCTTGCACGTGTTGTAATCCAGAAGATTTCATAAGTTTCATCAATCTCATTCCACCACTTTACTTATGATTGCAAAAAAAGATTCAGTAATGTCTCACGCACAACTCTACGCAGATGCCCGCATGACCAACATCTCCCCAATCCACGCCTTGATTCGCTCCACTGCCTCGCTCACTGTATGTCCCTCGGTGCTGACATTGAGGACGGGCAGGTGTGCCGAGGCAATCCAGTGCTCATGCTGGGCATGCAGGGACTCTAGATACTCCATCGGAATCTTCTCCTCCCCTGATCGTCCACGGGTCGCAATGCGCTCCTTGGATGTTCCTGCCGATGTCGTCAAATGAATAATGCCCTTTACAGGCAAATTGGCCGCGTAATGATCAAACCACTTCAGGTATAGAGCCCACTCCAGATCGTCCATCTTACCTTCACGATGTAGCATCTCAGCAAATACATAGCGATCCGTGAGTACAGAGCGTTCGGTAATTACGACCGGAAGCTTACCTTCAGTGGGCTTCCACTCCCGCAGAATGCGCTCAGTATCTAGGAGTCGTGTGAGAAGCGCGCAATTCTGGAATGTATAACAATAACGGGCCGTATCCTCGTAAAAGAGCTCTAGGAGATTCTTGCCTGACTGGTTGCGTAGAGTAACCCAATCCGCCACGGGTTCCTGTACAACAGTAATTTCGGGACATTGGGTTCGCAGAGCCTCTAGAAGTGTGGACTTGCCGGCACCAATGTTGCCGTCCAGGCTAATCAGAATGGGTGAAATGGAAGAAGTAGACATAGTTGAATGAATTCAGGGAAAAACACGGGTAATCCTCAGCTTCCAACATTCTCCACCTCGTCACTTTTTTACACGATGGTTACTTTTGCGAGTTTTGCGACTGCCTCTGCGACTTTTACGACTCTTGCGACTGCCTCTGCGACTTTTACGACTCTTGCGACTGCCTCTGCGACTTTTACGACTCTTGCGACTGCCTCGGTATGCACCCCCTGTTTTACCTTCCAAGGCCCGCTCCACATAATCCGAAAAAACATTCTGGACCTGCCATACTTTCACGGATTCCTCAGTTTCCAACATATCCACTAACCGTTCCAAATTCTCCCCATCCAATCGTCCTTTGTTTTGCGCAATTAACTCTTTTCTATTGAATTAATTCCTCTTTTGGAACTGCAGTGCCATTCCCGTCATCCAGGCGATCCGACAATTCCTTCAAACGCTCACGCGTTAGTTTGGATAAGTTGCCGCGCACGGTGGTATTGTTTTGAAGGGCCATCTAGGTTTCTTATTAGTGAGTAGTTTTTTCTGCAGTCCCTAACCAACTCCGTAACATCTCAGGCGTCACCATGGGAATACGGGGCTCACATTCCCATAAGAAGCGGCGACCGAGTGAAAACACCGGCCAGCTGACAGGCCATGCCCATGGATGCTGTGCAGGGAGATCTCGCCACGCCAAAGGTAGCAAATCAAACGACACGGCGGGCAACACGATGGCCAACTGTTCCACGGGTTTCAGAGGAGGATGAGGAGCAAGTGTAGGGAGTGTGAGAAGTGCCGGATTAGCCCGCAACCCTAGAGTTACATCGGCCAACAGAGGTGGCAAATGCCATGGGTAATACCATTCCATATCCACCGGTTCCCCAACATAATACAGCATAGTCCAGGACAAGGCCTGACAATAGGTGCGCACCACAATCCCTACATCCATCCCTTCCGCTGCCTCGGCACGATAAATGTCACGCCATCCGGCCTTGAAGAACCATGAAGGTTTCTCTTGGCCTTCCACGCGCCGCTGTTCCACTAAGCATTTCTCGGCCGCCCATTCCACGGGCTTGTCATTCAGGACTGCTAGAGCACGAGCTTCAGGGGTGGCCGAAGAATGGGAGGCCAAAACACCTACACGCGCATCCAACTTGCGCCGAATCCCCCGTAACATCCACCGCTCTTCCTGGGCTGCCAGGACCTCCAACAAATTCACCAGCGTCTCATGTCTGTAGGCTGCGCCTTCCACGAGGGGCCCCTCCAGTGTTTTCAGGACTTCCAACACATGCTCAATCCCCTCGTCGTTAATTTTGAGGGCCATGCCATGGGGCACAAAATCATTCCCCATGAGATTCATAACCCCCACAAAATCGCGTAGGAATGCGGCTCTCGTCTTTGTAGAACCCCAGGCATTATGGAGTGCTGTGGCCAGATGGCCACACAGGAGGTATAGGTATTGCTCAGCGCCCAGGGTGTCCCGTTTTACACCGCCGCCAAACTCTGTTTCCTCGCGAAAGAGATTGACGGTGGCACCGGATCGCGCGTGTTCCAGGAGAGCCAACACAATGAGATCCGCGTCTAGGCC
>JACCDH011604728.1_pt1 | contig 54635 bp, 47 predicted proteins | sample 7442481 | NCBI WGS metagenome assembly JACCDH01 (sample SAMN15323433, study PRJNA562643) | freshwater metagenome | isolation source: river surface water | place: USA:Blue River Watershed | collected 2017-08-15
CCAAGATTGACCATGTCTTTTTCGCGTTGTTCGGCGTCTTTGGTCATTTCGAGGATGCGGATAAACAAGTTTTTGTCTGCCTCAGGAATTGTAGTAGTGGCAGCGAGTTGGCTTTTGAAACCTTCGAAGTCTTCGCCAAATTTAGCCAAAGCATAAGCGCTGGTATCGGCGTAGGCTGTAAGTTTGGCTTTTTTCATGAGTTCGGTGAGGGCCTTGCGCGCTGCAACCGTACGGTCAGAAGAAAGGTCGTCGTTTTTGACAACTTCACCATCTGGTGATGCATAACCGTTGATTTCGATACCTGTTATTTTGATTTTAGGATTGGTTTGAGCTGCTTGCATCCAAGCCACTAAAGCGAGGATGTCTTGGTCTTTGACTTCGTTGGCGCGAACGTCTGATTTACCTTTTTCAAAGTTGAAAGTAGCTGTGGTGGTTTTGTCAAACTGACGAACCAAAGCGTCTTGCTCTGTAAGTACTTTGAAAGTTTTGTCAACGAGGTATGGGGTAATGATGGTAGCGTCGGCAATTTTGGTTTCTGGCAACGCACCTTTTTCTTTGGTTTGCTTGTAAAGCTTACCTGTGATGATTAAATCAGCGGCTTCCATTGATGGATCGTAGGCCAATGTTTGTTCGAATGTTGCAGTGCCGCCGGTTTTGAAATCGATGGTAGTGCCGTTTCCGGTAACTTTAGAACCGTTCACGTACCAAGTACCAACAGCAGTTGCGCCAATTTTTGGAGTGATTTCAGCTTTCGCCTTTTTTTGAATGCCTTTCTCAGGAACATTTACGGTGATACTTACTTTCACGGAATCTCCGTGCATTTCTAAGGGATTCGGATTCACTGTGTAGGTGATGTCTTTAACGAGGTCGCAAGATGCAACAAAAAACGCCGCAGTTCCGATGAGTAAGGTTCCGTTTAAGCGAGTGAAATTCATGAGTTCAATTTTTATGATTCCTTGCAAAATTAGGGAATAAATTTGATATCCTTATTTTTTGGGTCGAAGAACTTGAATTTTGTAAAATTAAAACGGATTAAAGTCTAAGTCCAAGGATTGGAGTGGGATCAAGACAAATTCTCGGTCTTGATAATGTGGGTGAGGTATCTGTAATTCAGGACTTTGGATGCAAAGACTTTCATAAAAGATGATGTCGAGGTCTATGCAGCGGTCTTCGTAGTGCGCTGAGTGCTTCACGCGCCCCAATGTTTTTTCGATGGCCTGTAATGCTTTTAAAAGTGTGTGTGGGTTCAAGTCAGTGAGCAAGAGCAGACACCCGTTTACAAATTCATTGTCCGAAATAAATCCTTGCGGCGCACTGCGGTAGTATGGAGAGACCTGAACAACTTTTCCACAAGTTTGTGAAAGTGCGTCGATGGCTTGTTGTATGTTCGCTTCTCTGTCCCCTAAATTAGAGCCAAAAGCGATGACGACCCTGTTATTGCCGCTTATTTCCATTTAAAACTGTGCACGAGTTCTTGTAAATCGGACTTCAGGTATTGCAACGTTGGCCGCAGTGAGTCGTAATTGGGCCTACAATTGAGCAAGACCTCTCCGCGCAGAAAGTGTTGGGTAGAGTCCGTGAGGTAAAACTGGAAATTGGTAGCTACATTGCCTTTGAGTTCGAAGAACGTGCCGTATACGCGCTTTTGAGGTGCCATGATTTGCTCAAAGTCAATTTTATCGGCCATAATTTTATGTTCATCTACTTTGTCGTTGGCAAAATTGATGATTTCAGGTAAAGAGTCTTTAGAAGGAAAGCGCAGGTAATACAAGAATAAGGTGCCGTTGAGCGGACCTAAATCGATTTCTTGCACGCTGTAATTGTTCTTGGATTGCTCAAACTTCTTTGGCATAAAAGAATTGGCCAACTTGAATTTGAAATTGTTCGGGCTGATATAATTTCGGTAGGCATGCGCAGGGAATTCAGTGCGCAAAAAAGTACTTGGTTTCGGAACAGGGTCTGGTGCGCCACAGGCAGTGAGGAGCAATAAACCGAGGTAAAAGAAGAGGAGTTTAATTTTCATCTATGCAGACTTTTACAGATTTAACGCGTTTTTTGTCGGAAGATTCGACGATCAGTTTGAGCGGCCCCAACACGATGTATTCATTGTTTTTGAGGATCCTGCCGGCAACTTCAATAACGAGTCCTCCTAGGGTTTCGGCTTCGCCGCGGGCATCTTCAATGGTGTTTTCGTGCTGCTCTCCAATGATTTTGAGTAAGTCATTGAGCGAGGTGCGGCCTTCGAACAAAAAGATGTTGTCTGCCTGTTTGGTGTACTGAATTTCAGTGTCGTCGAATTCATCGGTGATGTCGCCTACAATTTCTTCGAGGATATCTTCAAGGGTAATGATGCCACTCGCACCGCCGTATTCGTCCACGACCACCGCCATGTGCATTTTCATATTGCGAAATTCTTGCAGGAGGTCATTGATTTTTTTGTTTTCCGGCACAAAATAGGGTTTTCTCAAGACCTGAGCCCAGTCAAAATTGGCGGGTTGCTCTAAATGATGCAACAAATCTTTGATGTAGAGAATGCCAATGATGTTGTCGGGGCTCTCGCTAAAAACGGGAATACGGGAATAGCCAACCTCGATAATTTTATTCAAGACCATCGAAAAATCGTCTTCGGCATCGATGTCTTCCACCTCTACGCGAGGCGTCATGATTTCTGAGGCTTCGGTTTTGCCGAAGCGAACAATGCCCTCCAGGATTTTGTGCTCTTCAATTGAACCGCCATCTGTTTTGGTGAGCGCAACGGCTTGTTCGAGTTCGTTTTGATCGATGGTGGCACTTTTATTGCCCAATTTTTGGATGAAGTTCGTGCCCCAAACTAATATGTGCTTGAGCCAAGATATCGGAGGCATTTTGCTGATGAAGCGCAGCGGATAAGCTGCGAGCAAACTGACTTTTAAAGCGTTGCGATTGGCAAAAATCTTAGGAATGACTTCCCCAAACAACAATATCAAGAGCGTAATGCCAATTACCTCAATGACAAAACGCCATGGTGCAAATTGGCCCTGTGGCGGAAAGATGTCGTTGAGGACAAAAGACGATAAAATCACGACGCCAACATTGACAAAATTGTTGAAGATGAGAATGGTAGCCAAGAGCTCTTGCGGCTTGGACAACAGCGTCAAAATGAGTTTGGCCCGTGCCGACGGATTGGCTTTTATGGCTGCGTTGTCTTTGGGCTTTAACGAAAAGTAAGCACTTTCTGAGCCCGAAGCAAAAGCGGAAAGCATGAGCAGCAAAAAAATGATCAAGAGGTATAGATAGCTTGCATCGCTAATTTGGAAATGAAAATCAAAAAGCGATGCTTCGAGACTCGGAGGTTCTATGGCTGAGTTCATGGTTTAAAAGGGGAGGTCGTCGGCTGTATCTGAAGCCAAGCCGCTCATGGGTGTAGGGTTATTGGGTTTTCCTTCGTTGCCGTAGTTGTTCGGGCGTTCGGTTTGTTCGGCGCGGGTCAGGATAGTGAGCTCGTCGCCCACAACTTCTGTTGCATAGCGCATTTGCCCTTCTTTGTCTGTCCAGGATCTTTTTTTAAGCTTGCCCTCGACATAAATTTTGCTGCCTTTGCGTAGGTATTTATCTGCTACTTCGGCAAGGCCACGCCAAAGAACGATGTCGTGCCAATCTGTGATTTCTTTCTTTTCACCGCTTTGTTTGTCGGTGTAATTTTCTGAGGTAGCCAGTGGAAATGACGCTACAACCGCACCATTTTCTAAACGTCGGACGTCTGGATCTTTGCCCAGGTTTCCGATTAAAATAACTTTGTTGACACTGCCGTTCATTTGATATTTTTCAATCAATAATAGTTATTTTTTTCGAATCGGACGTTTTTTTGCACTTTTTGCTGGCTGATTTGCTGCAATTTCCATGCACTCGGCCAAACTCAAAGTTTCTGGTTTGCAGTCTTTTGGAAGTTTAAAGTTGTCTTTGCCAATCTTGAGGTAAGCGCCATAGCGGCCATTGAGCAACTGTACATCTGGGTTCTCGTCAAAGGTTTTGATGAGCGCTTTTGCGGCTTCCTCTTGCTTGAGTGTATCCAACTCAATTGCGCGTTCAAAGCTCATGGACATCGGGTCTTCATCTTTCGGGATGGAGCTAAAACGCTTGCCAACTTGTACATAAGGACCAAAGCGACCAATATTGACGCGTACTACTTCGCCGTTGTATTCACCAAGTACTTTTGGCATTTCAAAAAGTTTGAGCGCTTCTTCTAGCGTAATGTTGTTGATCGATTGGTTGCCCTGTAGAGAGGCAAATTGAGGTTTGAGGCCGTCCGATTTTTCGTCGCCAATTTGGATCATTGGTCCAAAGCGACCAATGCGGGCAATGATTTTGCGTCCGCTTTTTGGATCTGTGCCGAGTTCGCGCTCGCCAGTGGCTCTTTCGGAGTGTTCGAGGGTGTTTTCTACGGTCGAATGAAAAGGACCATAAAAAGATTGTAGCATATCTGTCCAGTTGAGTTGTCCGCTGGCGATTTCGTCAAAAGAGGCCTCCACTTTTGCCGTAAACTGATAATCGAGGATTTGTTCAAAGTTGGACACCAAAAAGTCCGTGACCACAATGCCGATATCGGTAGGGGAGAGCTTGTTTTTCTCTTTACCTGTTGTTTCAGATTTTTCTACTTCTTGTATGCCGTTCGGATCCAAAATAAGTTGCGCATATTTGCGAATAGCGCCTTCGCGCTCTTGCTTTTCAACATAGTTGCGCTTTTGAATGGTAGAAATTGTTGGGGCATAAGTAGAAGGTCGGCCGATGCCTAATTCTTCAAGTTTTTTAACCAAAGAAGCCTCAACGTAGCGCGACGGCGGGCGGCTGAAACGCTCGGTAGCAGTACTTTGTTGGATTGTTAAGGTTTCGCCAACAGCAACTTTAGGCAAGAGCCCTTCTGTTTCGTTGTTTTCATCGAGTTCATCTTCGAGACTAGACGCTAAATAAACCTTCAAAAAGCCGTCAAAAATCAAGACTTCGCCTTTAGCTTGAAAATAAAACGGGCTGCTCAAGCCTTTGATTTTAATGGTCGTTCTTTCGAGTTGCGCATGAGCCATCTGACTGGCGATACCTCGCTTCCAAATGAGTTCGTACAAACGTTCTTCGTCGCGTTCTGCTTGGATATTCGGGCGTGTAAAGTCTGTGGGGCGAATGGCTTCGTGGGCTTCTTGTGCGCCCGCACTTTTGGTGCTGTATTTGGTGGGTTTGGAGTAAGCTTCTCCGTAAGCACTGATAATGGCGCTTTTTGCAGCGTCAATTGCAGTTTGTGATAAATTGACGGAGTCGGTACGCATGTAGGTGATGTGACCTGCTTCGTAAAGTCTTTGGGCCACGCTCATTGTTTTGCTTACCGAAAAACCGAGTTTCAAGCTGGCCTCTTGTTGGAGGGTAGAAGTGGTGAAGGGCGCTGCTGGACTTTTTGTAGCTGGTTTTTGCTGAACGTCTTCTACACTAAATTGGGTATTTTGCGCTTCTGTCAAAAGTTGTAGCGCCGCTTTTTTATCGGAAAGTTGTTGGTTGAGCTCCGCATTGAGCATACCGTTTTGAGCTAAAAATTGCCCTTGCACACGGTAAAACCCTTCGGTATTGAAGGCGTTGATTTCGCGTTCGCGCTCTACAATTAAGCGCACTGCTACAGACTGCACGCGACCTGCGGACAAGCTCGGACGCACTTTTTTCCAAAGCACTGGAGAGAGTTCAAAACCAACGATGCGGTCTAGCACACGGCGTGCTTGTTGTGCATCGACGAGCTCTTGATTGATCTGCCTTGGGTTTTCGATGGCGCGTGTGACGGCCGTTTTGGTAATTTCGTTGAAAGTGATGCGCTTGGTATCTTTTTTCTTGAGGTCTAGCGTTTCGTATAAGTGCCAAGATATGGCTTCTCCTTCGCGGTCTTCATCGGTTGCGAGCCATACGGTGTCGGCTGCCTTGGCTAATTTTTTGAGCTCTGCAACAACTTGTTTTTTGTCTGGGCTCACTTCGTATTGCGGTGCAAAACTTGCGTCAATGTCAATTGCAATGCCTTTTTTGGCGAGGTCTCTGACGTGGCCATAACTCGACTTCACAATGTAGTCTTTACCGAGGTAGCCCTCGATGGTTTTTGCTTTTGCAGGAGACTCGACGATAACAAGATTTTTAGCCATAAGGAGATTTTGGGGACAAATGTAAAAGGAAAACAGTTCATAGCTCAACTTGTTTGTTGCATTTTTCTGCGGATTTTTCTTTAACCTATGGTTATATTTTTTTTGGGTTTCGCAACTTCATGTGCTGCCAATTTGTCAGTAGTTTGAATTTGCCCTATTTTTGCAGTTCAAGAAAAACGATGGAATACGAAAACAAAGTGATAGACGAAGCACTGCAAGGCACCGCCCTCGATTTGCCAACTCAGGCCAATCCAGACGCCAAAAAATTATATTTAGAAAGTTACGGCTGCCAGATGAATTTCTCGGATAGCGAGGTTGTGGCTTCCATCCTTTCCGATGAGGGTTACCAAACTACCCGCAACATCGACGACGCAGATGTCATTTTGCTCAACACTTGTTCCATTCGCGAAAACGCAGAGCAGCGCGTGCGCAACCGCCTCACCGAGTTCAAAATCAAAAAAGAACGCAACCCTGAGTTGGTGGTGGGTATTTTAGGTTGTATGGCTGAGCGCCTCAAAAAGAATTTACTCGAAGAAGAAAAATTAGTCGATTTAGTGGCTGGCCCAGATGCCTACCGCGACCTTCCCAACCTCATTGACGAAGTCGGTACCGGACAAAAAGCGGTCAACGTATTGCTTTCTCGCGACGAAACCTACGCCGATATCTCACCGGTGCGCCTTGATTTAGGCGGCATTGCTGCGTTCGTGACCATCATGCGCGGCTGCGACAACATGTGTTCGTTTTGCGTTGTGCCGTTTACCCGCGGCAGAGAGCGCTCTCGCGACCCGCAAACAATTGTAGCGGAGTGTCAAGACCTATTTGACAAAGGATACCGCGAAGTGACTTTATTGGGTCAAAACGTAGATTCTTACCGTTGGAACATCAGCTCAAAAGGCGAAATCAAGAATCCCAACGAACCTACTACTAATTTTGCGCAACTCATGGAAATGGTGGCTCAGGTATCGCCTTTGTTGCGCGTACGCTTCAGCACCTCACATCCAAAAGACATGACCGATGAGGTCTTAGAAATAATGGCCAAATACGAAAATATTTGTCCTTACATTCACTTGCCAGTACAATCGGGCCATACAGACGTACTCTACCGCATGAACCGCGGCTATTCCCGCGAGTGGTACCTCGAGCGCATTTCGGCCATCAAACGCATTATTCCTGGCTGCGCGATCTCTACGGACATCATCACTGGTTTTTGTGGCGAGACCGAAGAAGAGCACCAAGACACCCTTAGCCTTATGGATTTGGTGCAATACGATTTTGCCTATATGTTCAAGTACTCTGAACGGCCAAAAACGCTGGCAGAGCGCCGTTTCGCCGACGATGTTCCAGAAGAAGTCAAGGGTCGTCGCCTCAATGAAATCATCGAGAAGCAATTGGCACATTCGCTAGCCTCCAATCAGCGCATGCTAGGCACTGTTCAAAAAGTATTGATCGAAGGCAAATCCAAAAGATCTGAGGAGCAGCTCTGTGGCCGCACGGGCAGCAACGTCATGGTCGTTTTCCCGAAACTCCATTTCGAAAAAGGAGACTACGTGAATGTCCGCATCAAAGACTGCACTTCAGCCACTTTGATTGGCGAAATTGAATTATAAATACGAGTTCAACAACATGGATGTTCAGCAAATCAAGCAAAGATTCGGCATCATTGGCTCAGCACCTTTGCTCAATCGTGCCTTGGAAATCGCCATGCAAGTGGCCCCAACCGATATCTCAGTGCTCGTAACTGGCGAGAGCGGAACCGGTAAAGAAATCATCCCACAGGTCATTCACCAGCTCAGTGCGCGCAAACACGGCGAATACATCGCGGTCAACTGCGGCGCTATTCCAGAAGGCACCATTGATTCCGAATTGTTTGGACACGAAAAAGGATCTTTCACCGGCGCGCAAGGAAGTCGACAAGGCTATTTTGAAGTCGCCAACGGCGGCACCATCTTTTTGGATGAGGTGGCCGAACTTCCCATGCAGACACAAGTGCGTTTGCTACGCGTGCTAGAAACCGGCGAATACATTCGGGTGGGCTCGTCTAAGCCGCTCAAAACCAATGTGCGCGTTGTGGCTGCCACCAATGAAAACATGCAAAAGGCGATTGCATCTGGCAAATTCCGCGAAGATTTATATTACCGCCTTAGCACCGTCCCGATTCCTTTGCCTGCCTTGCGCCAGCGTGCCGAAGACATCCATTTGCTTTTTAGAAAATTTGCCAACGACTTTGCCGACAAATACCGCATGCCGGCCATCAAATTGACCGAAGCCGCTGTCGAACTTCTGCTCAGTTATCCTTGGCCCGGTAATATCCGCCAGCTCAAAAATTTAGTCGAGCAGCTTTCCGTCATTGAAACGTCGCGCCAAATTGACCCAATTACGCTCAATGCCTACCTGACGCCCATCACTGAAAAGAGCAGTGGCCTGCAGCTCAACGACCAAAGTCAAGATGCTATCTCGGAACGAGAACTCATGTACAAATTTCTTTTTGACATGAAAAAAGACCTCACCGAGCTCAAAAAATTAGTCATCGACATCGCAAGCGGCACTCAAAACATCAATTTAAGTGCAGATCAGTCTGCAGCTGTTTCTAGACTTTATCAAGAAGTTTACGAAGAGCCTAGCAACCCTACACGCATATTGCCAGCCCCGAGTGTGCACGTCGAGCTGCCTGCTGTACCCCGAACACCCGATCTCGACGAATACGAGGCACACATAGAACTCGAAGAATCCTTGAGCCTAGAAGACCGCGAGCGCGAACTCATTCAAAAAGCGTTGGAAAAGCACCGCGGCAAGCGCAAATATGCGGCCCAAGAACTCGGTATCTCGGAGCGCACGCTCTATCGCAAAATCAAAGAATTTCAGTTAGCAGAATGAGGCGCTGGATCTACTTTATTTTAGTGGCCTGTACCCTAAGCGCCTGTTGGCCCGAGAGTTTTTCCTTTCGAGACAGCGGTGGCATGGCGCCTGAATGGGTCAGTTTTACCATTCAAAATCTAGAAAATACCGCGCCCAATTGCCCGCTTTCTTTTGCACCTTTACTCACCGAACAACTCAAAGATGGCGTGCAGAACAACACACGTCTGGTGCTCAATACCAAACAAGGCGCAGGAGAGGTGAACATCGAAGGCGCCATTACGGGCTATCAGGTACAGCCCGTTGCCATACAAGGCGCAGATAATGCCAGCAGCAACCGACTCACCATGACCCTTGCGCTCAAGATCAAAATCAAAGCGCCAAAAGAAGAAGAATGGCAACTGGTGAGCACCCGTTTTGCCGATTTCTCCTCTTCGAGTAATTTGGCCGATGTCGAGCAAAAACTGTTTGCAGAGATTTCTGCCCAAATGGTCCAAGACCTCATCAATAAGTTGTACAGTAATTGGTAAATTAGCACTGTGTTAAGTAAAGAACAACTTCATTTACAAATTGCCAATCCGTCCCATTGTTCGGGTACTTATTTGTCTGACCTAGAAGACCTTCAGGCCACATACCCCTACGCCACAAGCTTCTCGATCCTTTACCTCAAAACGCTCGCCAAAGAACAAGATGTTCGGCTCGCCAAAGCCCTTGATCAAAAGGCTTTTGCCATTCAGAACCGAGTTGTGCTCTACGAATTGCTCAACGAGCGCCTGCAACAAGAGACAGAACTTGTTCAAGTTTCACCAGAAAATGCTGTTCAAGAAATTCAAGTTTCAGTAGAAAAGGTCGTTGAAGATATTCGAGTTCCAGAACAAGAAAAAAGCCCTCTTGAGGAAGAGGCCATAGAAAAAGAGTCAGCTCCCGATGAGCTCGATCAAATGTTGCGCGCAAGTCTCATCAACTCGGCTTACGTCGACATTACTTATACCGAAGAGCTTAAAACCCTTGACGAACAAGCTGACGAACCAAGTGTCTCAGCAGCGCTTGAGCAAAAAGTGCAAACGCCAACACAAGTCATCTCTCCAACTGAACGCTTTACTTTTTCGCAATGGTTACATCATGCAGAAGAGGTCGATGAAGAGCAGCAAAAGGAGTACCTCAGCATCGCCAAACCCAAGCAAGATTTTTATTCGCCGGCCAAAAAAGCCAAAGAGAGTTTAAGTTCCGATCAAATACCTGTTTCGGAAACCTTAGCCAAAATATACGCGATGCAAGGCGCAGTAGGCAAAGCAATTGGGGTTTATGAGCAATTAATTTTGCTTAATCCGGAAAAAAAGAGTTTCTTTGCAAATCAAATTAAAGTACTTAAGAAAAACCTCAACGCTTAATCATGACAGGAATACTTTCTTTTTTAATCATCGTAGCCAGCGCATTGCTGATTCTCGTTGTTTATGTTCAAAACCCAAAAGGTGGGGGCCTAAGTGCTGATTTCGGTGGGGCTTCTCAATTAGGCGGCGTTCAACGCACCAACGAACTCATCGACAAACTTACATGGGGCTTAGCCGCAGCTATCGTTGTTTTCAGCCTTGGTATCTCTTTGAGTCAACCAAAGCCACCAAAACAAGTTGCACCGCAAACCCAACAACAAGCACCAAATCAAGGTCAGGGTCAAAACCAAGGTCAGAGCCAAGGTCAATAACCAACCTTTTAACCAATATAAAATGTCAGTATGTCACGCATACTGACATTTTTTTTTATCCTCTATGCAATTTTGACGCAAAACGGCAATTGGCATGTTTTTCGAAGGAGGGGAGGCAACTAAAAATATTTTTTATGTCAGTAAATTTCAAACCTTTGGCAGACAGAGTTCTGGTAGAACCTGCGCCAGCAGAGCAAAAAACAGCAAGTGGAATCATCATTCCAGACACAGCAAAAGAAAAACCCTTGCGCGGTACTGTTGTAGCGGCTGGGTCTGGCAAGCAGGATGAGCCTATGTCGGTAAAAGTCGGAGATTCCATTCTTTATGGTCAATACGCCGGAACCGAAATCAAAATCGATGGGCAAAACTTCCTCATCATGCGAGAATCAGACATTTACGGTATTTTTTAATCTAAATTTTAAATCAAAATGGCAAAAGAAATTTTCTTTGACGTCGAAGCGCGCGAAAAACTCAAAAAAGGAGTTGACGCTTTGGCAAATGCAGTAAAAGTGACGCTTGGGCCTAAAGGTCGCAATGTGGTCATCGGCAAAAAATTTGGCGCACCGCACGTCACCAAAGACGGCGTAACCGTCGCTAAAGAAATCGAGCTCAAAGATCCTATCGAAAACATGGGTGCACAAATGGTCAAAGAAGTGGCTTCCAAAACTGCAGATATCGCAGGCGACGGAACCACTACAGCAACTGTTTTGGCACAAGCCATCGTCACTGCAGGTCTCAAAAACGTAGCCGCAGGCGCCAATCCAATGGACCTCAAACGCGGTATCGACAAAGCTGTGACAGAAGTAGTTGCAAACCTTCGCAAAATCTCGAAGCAAGTTGGCAACGACAACAGTAAAATTGAACAAATTGCCACTATTTCTGCCAATAACGACGAAACGATCGGTAAACTCATCGCAGAAGCCATGAAAGTGGTCGGCAACGATGGTGTTATTACCGTAGAAGAAGCGAAAGGTACAGAAACGGAAGTCAAAACAGTAGAAGGGATGCAGTTTGATCGCGGTTACCTTTCTCCTTACTTCGTTACCAATGCAGAAAAAATGATCACTGAGATGGAAAATCCATTGATCCTTATTTCGGAGAAAAAAATCTCTAGCATGAAAGAATTGCTTCCAATTTTGGAACCAGTTGTTCAGGCCGGAAAGTCGCTATTGATCATTGCTGAAGATGTCGATGGTGAAGCATTGGGTACCTTAGTAGTCAACCGTTTGCGCGGTTCTTTGAAAGTTGCCGCTGTGAAAGCGCCAGGTTTTGGTGACCGTCGCAAAGCGATGCTAGAAGATATCGCCATTCTTACAGGTGGTGTTGTTGTCTCTGAAGACCGCGGCATGACCCTAGATAACGTCACTATGGACATGCTCGGTTCTGCCCAAAAAATCGAAATTGACAAAGACAACACTACAATTGTCAATGGAAAAGGCGAAAAAGCTGATATCCAAGCAAGAGTAGGCCAAATTCGTGCACAAATCGAGCAAACAACCTCTGATTACGACCGCGAAAAATTGCAAGAGCGCTTGGCTAAATTAGCTGGTGGGGTTGCAGTACTTTACGTAGGTGCGCCAACAGAAGTAGAGATGAAAGAAAAGAAAGACCGCGTCGATGATGCCCTTGCCGCAACACGTGCCGCTGTTGAAGAAGGTATTGTGCCAGGAGGAGGCGTTGCCTTGATCCGCGCGATCGAAACTTTAGATACCCTCAAAGGTGCTAATGAAGACGAAATGACCGGAATTCAAATCGTGAAACGCGCTGCTGAGGAGCCGTTGCGTCAGATTATTGCCAATGCAGGTGGCGAAGGCGCAATTGTTGTGCAACGCGTCCGCGAAGGCAAAGGTGATTTCGGCTACAACGCGCGCACAGACAAATTTGAAGAACTTTACGCTTCAGGCGTCATCGATCCTACCAAAGTGACGCGTATTGCCGTAGAAAATGCTTCTTCGATTGCCGCCATGCTACTCACCACTGAGTGTGTCATTGCCGACGAACCAGAAGAATCCAATCCAGCTGCTGCCATGGGTGGCATGGGTGGAGGCATGCCCGGCATGATGTAATGTATACAAGAGCCTTCGGGCTCTTTTTCATTTCTTTCTTCCCGTTTGAACGGATAGCGAGAAATGTCTATATAGAGCCACCTTCGGGTGGCTTTCTTTTTTGCTTAAATTTGGGTGATGTGTTACAGTAATTCGTCTACTTCTACAACCCAGCAACTCGCAGAGCGCTACAAGAAATTAGTGCCCGGCAAACCAATAGAGTTGAGTTATTACTTCGCTTCGGGTTTTCAATTTCCAAACTGGCAGGTGGTTACAAGTGATGAAGCGCTACAGCAAATGCGCTGGGGTTTACTGCCCAATTGGTACAGCGGTTCAAATTGGATGGATTTTGCCGCTAAAACCCTCAATGCCCGACTAGAATCTTGTACCGAAAAAGCATCTTTTCGACACTTAGTTCAGTCCAATCGTTGCCTCGTTCCTTCAACAGGGTTTTTTGAATGGAAAACTCAAGGCAAGCTCAAGATTCCTTATTTTATCAAAGATATTAAACAACCTATTTTTTCCATCGCAGGTCTTTACGATACTTGGCTCAATCCATCTACAGGTGCTTTTGAACGAACTTTTACTATTCTGACCACAGAAGCCAATGCATTAATGGCAGAAATACACAACAGTAAAAAACGCATGCCGCTTGTTTTGTCTGCGGATGAAGAAGAGGTTTGGTTAAATGGGCGGCTTGATTTGAATCAAATAAGCAAACGAGACAGCATTCAATTAGAGGCCTGGGAGATCAATAAAAAAGTGATTCTAGGCCCTAATGCGAATGCAGTAGAAGTCAGCCAAAAATTTTGCAATTTTTCGTCTGAACAGCGCAGCTTATTTGACTAACTTTGGCATCACAATTGCATAGCGTCCAAACATGAAAATTATATACCTGCTCTTTATTCTTGGTTTGTTCACCTCATGTATTGAGATTTGGGATGACCTTACACTCAATAATGATGGATCAGGGACACTCCGTTATAAAATCAACCTCAGCGAGAGTAAGGTCAAAGTCAATTCCATTTTAGCCTTAGACAGCCTAGATGGCAAGCCGGTGCCAAGCAAGGCCCAAATTAGCGCAAAAATCAATGAATTTGTACGCATTTTGGATGCGCAAGTCGGTATATCAAATGTACTGGTTGAAGAAAACTACACCGATTTTATCTTTAAGTTTTCCTGCGATTTCAGTAGTATCCGCAATCTTCAAGACGGCATCAAACTGAGCATCGCTCAAATATCTAACGAAAAATTAACGACGTCCGCCGATCAATTTTGGCTCAGCTGGGATGGCAACACCTTAGTGCGCAGCATTCCTTCATACGTTACACAGCAAATCAAGAATTACAAATTAGAAGATGCCGAGCAGCTCAAAGAAGGGGTCTATACTTCCATTGCGCGCTTCGAAAGACCTGTTGCCTCCTTTGAAAACAAGTTGGGTACACTCAGTAAAAATCAAATGGCTGTCATGGTCAGAACCAACACCTTTGAGCTCAAAGAAAACCAACATTTGCTCGACAACACAATTGTACTAACACCGAGATGAGAATCGCGGATTATGCTTAACTTCGTTCTATAATTTCTATCGCGTGAGTCAACATTTCAAGATGGTCCTGGGTTTGCTAATATGCACACTCTTCGGTGCCACTGCCCAAGCCCAATTAAAGCAAATTCAATCAGAGCAATTGCTGCCCAAAGATGCCGTCACGGTTTTCAGTATCAATAACATCAGTTTGTTACAGAAAATCTCCATGGATGATCTCGTGAACTACGAATTCATGTCTGAGGTACACCAAGAGCTTTTCGATGGCTCCACTTCTGGCAAAACGCTTAAAGACGCCGGCCTAGACTTCAATCAACGCCTGAATCTTTTTTACGGAAAATCCAACACCCACGAGCTCACGGGCTTTACATTTGGCGTTGCCGACAAAACGGCTTTATTCGAAGTCTTCGACGATTTTCAGGTTGTACAAAGCCCACTTAACGGGCTAGAAATCTACGGTACCTTCTTCAATCAATTGCTCATTAAAGACGACAAAGCGCTGCTCATTAGAATTGAGCCCACCATGGAGCACATCGATGCCGTTACTGACTCCATTTGGTACGCTAGAGGCAACGAAATGCCCTTTGACTTTTTTGAAACCGCACCACAAGAAGAACAAATTCTCAACGAACAAACCTTCGAAGACAATCCCAACACCAATGTATTTCCGGAGGCTACCGAAAATCCGGCAGTTAAAAATTACTACGAGCTCCGCGATAGCGTCCAAGTGATGCTTCAACAAGCCGAGTTAGCGCGCGTTATCGACGAAATCTTTGTGAAAGGCGTCAATCTCTACAATTTTGATCCGCGTTTTGCGGCCCAGCTCACCCACAACGCCGAAGGTGTTTTCTACCTTGACAACGCCCGAAACCTCGATAAATCGGAAGGATTATGGTATTTTCAGACGGTTTTACCAACGCTTTACAAGGATATTCAGGAGCTCTATGCCGGAAATGTTATTCTCGGAGACCTCTTTTTGAGAGACAACAAAGTCGATTTTGAAGTGGAGGCCCAATACGGACCTGCTCTCGGGAGTATCTACGCCGAAATGAACGATGCCAAATTTGATCAAAACGTATTGACTTACATCCCAGCGCAAAGCCCTGCTTATTTTACTTATAACATCAACCTAGAGCAAGCCTACGAGCAAGCTTATAAGGTCTTGCTTCCTTTGCTCAGCGACGAGAAAAACGCCCAAATTGCCATGAATGTGCTCACACTAGAGCTACTCAATGAATTCATCAATAAAGAAGCGCTTTTCGACACCTACAAAGGCAGTATGTTTGGCACCTTCAACGGGATCAAAAAGGTCAAAACCAAAAAAATTGAATTCACCTACGACGAAGAAACCTTCGCTTACCAAGAGACCGAAACTGAAGCAGAAGCCGAAATGCCCATTTTTACACTCGGTTTTACTACCGCACGTGCGGATGTACCCGAGTTGGTACTCAAGCATATGGCACGCCTGAGTTCGCGCATTCAGCGTTTCGAAAATTATTGGCGCATAGACAACGCCATTCTAGATGCGGCTCCGCTCTACATCCTCAATACAGGAAAGCTCCTGATTTTCACCAACGACGAAGACCTCGCTAGATTGCATCCAAAAGGCTATGGCAAAGGTGCTTTGGGTAAAAAGGAACGCAAAGCAGCGCGCCAAAGTGGCTTTATGTATGGTTCTGTAGACATCCCCAAAACCCTTGATCGCTTCCCGACAGAGGTACTTACGCCGCGCAATGCTGAAATCATTTCATCGCTCAAAGGCAAGTCGGGCCAACTCATCCTGACCTCATCTGAAACCAACACTGAGCACACCACCTTTAAATTGAGTTACACTTTTGAAGGTGCAGAGTCTACTGGCAAACATTTGCTCGACCTTGTGAATTCACTCTACCTCATCTACACACTGAATCCTTAAGCAATGTATCGCAAGTTCCTGACACTCGTCTTGATTGCCGGCAGTTTGGGTTTGGTCTTGTTTGTCAAATCATTTTTGTTTGAGCAACCCAAGTCGCCTCGTTTACTCGACAGACTCCCGAGTGCCGATTTTTTAGCTAAGGCTAATATTTTAGAACTCGCCAAAGAGACCAATTCGCTGCTGCAGTACAACAAACTCTCTATGCGCGACTTCACCACCTATGAGTTTCTCTTGGGGCAAGGCAAGCAATACGGCATCGATTTGGAGTCTAATCTTTATCTTTTTGCCAATGAAAATGGCAATTGGGGTGCGCTCATCCGCCTGACAGACTCTTCAAAAGTACAAGTAGGAATCGAGCGCTTGTCTAAGTTTGCTACTTTACAAGACTCTGTGGTAGGAGGCAATAAATTTTACTACATCAAAGAAGAGCAGTCTTTCTTGCATTACGGCAAAGATTACGCGCTCATTTACCAAGGAAACGACTTTATTCGGACGCTCAATCAAGTGGTCTCGGCGCACTATGGTTCGCAGCAAAAAGTATGGAAGCAATTTCTCAAGCAAAAGCAGTTCAAAAATGAACACCTTGTGATTTATGCCAATTGGCCGAAATTGAAGCGCTTTGATATCCAGACTGCTATGTTTGCCCACGACAGCGATTCGCTTGGTTTTCGCCTCAAGAGTTATATCAAAAAGCGCACGCCACTCTATTTTTCGCTCAAGCGTTCGGGCTTGAGTTACAAAAGTGACCTACAGACCGATCGCCTCATCGACATCCATTTAGATGTCCGGGAGTTTAAGCAGCAAAAACAAGATTCAGTCTATGTGCAACTCGCTCAGCTGAGTCGAAAAATTGGTTTCCCATTTGAGCGTTTTATGGCTGCCTGGAATGGCGATCTCGTATATCAAGAAGGTGGAAAGCAAATTCAAGAAGTGCGTTTCATTGAAACAATTCTAGACGACGACTTCAACGAAACAGAAGTAGAGCGCTTGCGCTACGACACCGTTGCAGGATTTGCGGTGCTGGCTTCCTTGAATCGATCAGGGCCCCAATTTATCGGTAAATTGGCTCAAAAAGGCCTTTTGCGCGAAGACGAAAACGGTTATCGCTTTTTGTTTTCTCCCTTATTGCATTTCCAAAAATCTGGTCCTTATTACCAATACTTTTCAGCAGCTTCTTCGCCGCGCGTAGTGCGCAGCAAGCAAAACCAAGTACTCTGGAAATACAAAGGCACCAAATACTACTTTAAAATCGACAAACTGACGCGTTACGAAATCTTTGGCAGTCTTCAGGTGCCGGTAAGATCTATCCTCAGGCGCAATAAATTAATTTAGTCAGGTTTGGATTAGGTGTAAATCAAGCGAAAATAAATTCGTCTTGGTGTGCCTCGATGTAAGAAAGGATGCCTAAAATTTCATCGAGTTCTGCAGTTGTGACCAACCTTGTTCGGTAGTCCTTGAAATGTGAAATGCCTTTGAAATAATTGGTGTAGTGTCGCTTCATTTCGGCAATACCTAACTTCGGACCTTTCCACTTGATACTCATGAGTAAATGTTCTCTGCAGGCCAAAACGCGCTCTGCAAGTGTAGGACCCGCAAGTGTTTCTCCGGTGGCTACATAATGCTTGATTTCTCTGAAAATCCAGGGGTAGCCAATAGATGCGCGGCCAATCATGACGCCATCAACGCCATAGCGGTTTTTATAAGTGAGTGCTTTTTCTGGGCTATCGATGTCGCCATTGCCAAAAACAGGGATGTGCATACGCGGGTTATTCTTGACCTCCGCAATCAAGGACCAATCAGCTTCACCTTTATACATTTGCTTTCTGGTGCGGCCATGAATAGAGATGGCCTCAATGCCAATATCTTGTAGCCTTTCGGCGGCGTCTACCACATTTTTGGTGTCGTCGTCCCAGCCTAAGCGTGTTTTGACGGTAACCGGAAGTTTTGTGGCGTTGACAATTTCTTTGGTGAGGCGAACCATTTTTGGAATGTCTTGAAGCAGGCCTGCACCAGCACCTTTGCAAGTGACTTTTTTAACGGGGCAACCGTAGTTGATGTCGATGAGGTCTGGCTGAACGGCTTCAATAATTTGCGCAGATTGAACCATACTTTCGGTTTCTGAACCAAAAATTTGGATGCCGATGGGGCGTTCGTATTCAAAAATATCGAGCTTTTGACGGCTTTTCGCGGCGTCGCGGATGAGGCCTTCCGACGAAATGAATTCGGTGTACATGAGGTCTGCGCCGTATTGCTTGCAGAGCGCACGGAAAGGCGGGTCAGAGACGTCTTCCATGGGTGCTAAGAGCAACGGGAAATCGCCGAGTTCGATATTTCGAATTTTTACCATCGTTTGCTACAATTTTAAAGCCCCATTGCTTTGAGGTATTCTTTGAGCTTTTGTTCGTTGCTGAGCTTGAGCACCATTAATTTGTCGGTGGTGTCTACAACGATGTAATCTTGGAGGCCATCTAGCAACACTGTTTTTTCTTTTGGCACATTGATCAAGCAGTTGTTCGAATCAAATGCAAAAACGTTTTGGCCAATAATAGAATTTTGCTGTTCGTCTTTTTTGAGGTGGGTAGTGAGGCTGCCCCAAGTACCGAGGTCGCTCCAGTCGAAGTCTGCCAATACCATGCTGACGTTTTGCGCTTTTTCCATGACGGCAAAGTCAATGGAGATATCGGGACAAGCGGCAAAGGCGTCTTTTAGAAAAGTGCTTTCTTGCGTGCTGCCATAAACGGCAGGTTGTGCAGTAAAAATGTTGTGAACATCGGTTTGGTACTGTGCTAGCGCCTCGAGAATTACCGCTGCTTTCCAAACAAAAATTCCGGCATTCCAAAAGAAGTTGCCTGCGCGAAGGAATTCTTCGGCAGTGGCTAGATTTGGTTTCTCTCTAAATTGAAGTACTGCGCAGGCGCTCCCTTTTTGGGTTTGCGCTGTTTTTTCAAATTCGATGTAGCCATAGCCGGTGTCGGGCCTAGTTGGTTCTATGCCGAGTGTAACAAGTTTGTCTTCTTGGGCGGTGTGCCAAGCGGTACGGATAATTTCTTCGAAGCGCGCCTCATTAATGATGAGGTGATCTGCCGGAGAAATCAGTAAGGTGGCATTGGGGTCTAGGGCCTGGATTTTGGCGGCAGCATAGGCAATACAGGGCGCCGTGTTTTTGCGTTCAGGCTCGCACAAAACTTGGCTGCTGGTGAGTTCGGGTAGTTGTTCGAGTACCAATGCTTCATAGGAAGTGTTGGTGAGGATGTAAATATTTTCTGCGGGAATAAATTTTTGCAAACGCTCAAAAGTGAGTCGGAGCAAAGACTTCCCGATGCCGAGGACATCTAAAAATTGTTTTGGGTTTTCGGCAGTAGAAAGTGGCCAAAAACGGCTTCCGACGCCGCCAGCCATAATGAGGCCATAGGTATGTTTGCTATTCATGTGAGAGTGGTGTTATGGCAGCCAAAGCATGAATTAAAAAAATGCGCTGGGTACCAAATTCGGTACAAAGATAACGAGTTCTGCGGAGTTCACCTTTAATGAAGCGTTTGTTGTTCAGTAGAAAATGCGTGTTTTTGGGCAGTGATTCTAACGTAATTTCATCGTTTTGATCAAAGGTTTTCAAGACCCGACTCAGTTGCACGTCGGCTCCACTAGAAGCCTTGAGTCTCACAAAACTTTTTTCGAGCACCTGATGTAGTTCTGGCGGCAAGGCGCGGCTTTCTAATATGGGTAAGAGGCGCTGTCTAAATGCGGTTTTCCATTCGAGCCCGTGTGCAGGTACTTTCCAGCCGTATTGACGATAGGTGTCGAGGTGGGCAATTTCGTGTAGGGACGTAATTAAAAAACTATACGGATTGAGGTCGCCGTTGACGGTGATAATTGGTTTTCTTTGGAGGGGGCTCGTTCGAAAATCACCAAGTTTTGTTTTGCGGCCGGGTACAATTTTAAACTGAACGCCAGCGCCTAAAATACAGTCAGCTAAATACGTCGCAAAAGCTGCGGGCACAAATTTTTGAAGGGTATCAATGAAGTGTTGTCGCTTAGACTGCATGACCACAAAAATAATGTTTAATTTAGCGTAGTGAATCTTCTCAAACAGTTTGGCCAATACATCCTCATGCTCAGGGTCGTCTTTTCAAGACCTGACCGCTGGCGATTTTTCTGGAAACACACCTTGCTAGAAATCGAGCAAATCGGCATCAATTCTTTGCCAATTGTAGCGCTCATGTCTACGTTCATGGGAGCCGTTATTGCCTTGCAAACGGCATCGAGCATGGAAAGTCCTTTATTACCTGACTACACTGTGGGCTTCATCACGCAATCGAGCACCATTCTAGAGTTTTCCCCGACCATTATTTCACTTATCCTTGCAGGAAAGGTTGGCTCTAATGTGGCGTCCGAAATTGGCACCATGCGCGTGACCGAGCAAATCGATGCGTTGGAAATTATGGGCGTCAATTCGCTTAACTTTTTGGTCTTGCCCAAAATTACGGCTGCGTTCGTTTTCTTTCCTGTTTTGGTTATCTTTTCAATGGCGCTTTCCATGTTCGGCGGTTGGTTGGCTCTACTCGTTTCCGACCTCACCACCACCGAAATCTACATCATGGGCATCCGCTCGTTCTTTAATCCTTTTCACATTACTTACGCCCTCACCAAAACACTCGTTTTTGGTTTCTTGATCGTCAGTATTGCTTCCTTTTTTGGTTATTACGTCAAGGGCGGTTCTTTAGATGTGGGGCGCGCCTCCACACAAGCTGTTGTGAGTGGCAGTATCGCTATTCTCATTGCCAACTTTATTCTTACCCAACTCATGCTCCTCTCATGATAGAAGTCAAGAACGTCTCGAAAAGCTTCAATGGTCAGAAAGTACTTTTTGACATCGATCATGTTTTTGAAGAAGGGAAGGTCAATCTCATCATTGGGCAGTCTGGCCAGGGCAAGTCTGTATTGGCTAAATGTATTGTTGGTCTCTACGATCCAGAGGAGGGTCAAATTCTTTTTGATCAGCGCAATTTCACCAACATGGATCGCGCACAGCGCAGCTCCATTCGCCAAGAAATCGGTATGCTCTTTCAAGGGGCAGCGCTTTTTGACTCCATGACCGTTGAGCAAAATGTCATGTTTCCGCTGCAGATGTTCACCAACATGACCAAAGCCGAAATCCAGAACAGAACAGATTTTTGTTTGGAGCGGGTCAATTTAGCGGGTCGCAATAAACTACTTCCATCTGAATGTAGTGGGGGCATGCAAAAACGCGTTGGCATTGCACGTGCAATTTCCATGAATCCGCGTTATTTATTTTGCGATGAGCCCAATTCTGGCCTCGACCCCAAAACATCTATTGTCATCGATAACTTGATTCAAGATATTACCCAAGAATACAAGATCACCACCGTTGTGATTACCCACGACATGAACAGCGTCATGGAAATCGGAGATCACATCCTCTTTATTCATCAGGGAAAAAAATGGTGGGAAGGCGACCGTCATTCGATCATCAACGCAACGAATCCCGAGATTGAAAGTTTTGTTTATGCGTCATCCTTCATGAAAGAAATTCGCACACAACTCCAAAAAAAAGCACTGTAATTCGCTTATTTTTTTCGTTACTCTTATTGTATTATTGATTTCTTTCTTATCTTTGCAACCCCTTCGGGGTCGTATACAAACGGTATATAGAATACACAAATTTGCGGATGTGGTGAAATTGGTAGACACGCCAGACTTAGGATCTGGTGCCGAGAGGTGTGCGGGTTCGAGTCCCTCCATCCGCACTAAGGTCTCGTTGGTTCAACGAGGCCTTTTTTTTTAAATATTAGGCTTAACAAAACGATCGCATGAAAATTACACGTCAAGAAATCGATGCCCAAAATGGCGTATTAAAAGTAGAAATTACAGCAGCTGACTACCAAAACAAAGTCAAAGCAGCCCTAGACAAATACCGCAAAACCGCCAAAATTCCTGGTTTCCGCCCAGGTCATGTGCCTGCGGGTCTGATCCAAAAACAATACGGTAAGTCTGTGTTGCTCGAAGAGCTCAACAAAATCACCAACGACGCCATATACCGTTATGTCCTCGATGAAAAACTCGAACTCCTCGGCAATCCACTTCCTATAGAAAATGGTGTTGAAGGTAGTTTTGACGCACCTCAAGACTTTACATTTAGTTACGAAATTGGTTACAGCCCAGCTTTTGAGTTGCCCATTTCTTCTAAAACCAAGATGGAGTACAACACCGTTAAAATCGACAAAAAACTCCTAGACAAACAAACCGAAGACCTTCGTCGCCGCTATGGCAAACTCATTTCTTCTGCTGAAGTAAGCGATAAAGACATGGTCATGGGTAAATTCGAAGAACTAGACGCCAATGGCGTAAAAGAAGGTGGCATCAGTCACTCTACTACCATTTCTATGGAATTCCTCGAAAACAAAAAAGGCAGCAAACTTTTGATTGGTAAAAAAATCAACGATGCTTTTGAACTCGACCTTACGCTTGTTTCTAAAGGTCCGGAAGATGCCGCTGCTATGTTGGGTCTTGCACCAGAAGCCTACGCTGAGCTCGACGCTAAATTTCAGTTTACCGTTAACGACATCAAACGCATGGAAATGGCAGAACTCAACGAAGAGCTTTTCCAAAAGTTATTTGGCGACGAAGTAAAAACGGAAGCCGAAATGAACCAACGCATCGAGGCTGATCTCGCGCGCATGTTCGAAGAAGACGCCGATCGTTTGTTTACCAAAAAGGTATTCGATATGCTCCTCGCCGAGACCAAAATGAGTTTCCCAGAGGCTTTTTTGAAAAGATGGATCAAATCTTCTTCTGAAAAACCAGTTTCCGACGAAGACCTCGATCGCGAATTCGACGCTTACCTCAATTCTTTGAAGTGGCAACTGATTCAAACCAAAATTTTCAAAGAAAACAACATCCAATTGACCAACGAAGAAGTGATCAACTTCACCAAATCATTGGTGCTTGGCAATTACGCCCAATACGGACTTCCAGCTCCAGACGACGCCGAACTCACCGAAACAGCACAGCGTTTATTGCAAAACAAAGAGCAGGCTAATGGTATCTACGACCGTTTGGCAGAAGGCAAACTTACTGCTTACTTCAAGAGCACTGTTTCTATGTCCAAGAAAGAATTGGCCTACGACGACTTCGTTGCCCTTGCACAAGCCTAATATGATTTAGCGTCTCTTGATGAGATCATCTTACGCTACATCCCAATCTAAAACCAACAAATTTTTGTTGGTTTTTTTTTGTCCATAAAAGAGCTGTATTTGCCGCACCAAAGCTTCTAAGTGCTGCATTTTCATACTCCGATTTGGGATAAGCGCAATGACCTCCCTTGCGGGCGAGGCTTGGAGGTCGGCAATGGGCTTGATGCCACTGCGTTGTTGGTCATTCAAATTGTAATTGGACGGTATGAGTGTGTAACCACCATTTTTATCGACCATTTCGACGAGTAGGGGTAAGTTGCCACCTTCGTAGTCCCAGTTGGTTGTTTGCCCTTCCTTGAGCTGACAAAAGTGGAGCATTTGCGTGCGCAGACAGTTGCCTTTGTTGAGCAACCAAGGATGGCGTTGCTGAATGTTTTCAAATGTAATCTGCTCATTGGGTTCTTCGGGGCAATAAACTTGTATTTCCTCTAAAAAGAGTGGAATGCTCCTGAGTCGGGCGTCGTGGTGCGGGCCCGCAATAATGGCTATATCGAGTTCTTTTCGCTCTAAAGCTTCTAGTGCTGAGGTGGTTTTGAGTTCGCGGATTTTCAGTTTGATGTTGCCAAAATCTGCTATCCATGTACTGAATAGGTCGGGCAGCATGTAAGCGGCTATTGTCGGAATGATGCCTATCCTGACCTCTTCCTTGACCTGCCCTTTGAGTTGTTCAGAGAGCAGTTTGATTTGATCTGTTTCTGCAAGAATTTCTCTGAGAATAGGAATGAGTCTTTCTCCGGAAGGCGTGAGCTGCAGCGGATTGCTGTCTCTGTCAAAAATGGCATAGCCCAAAGTTTCTTCAGCCTTTTTGATTTGCATCGAAAGCGTGGGTTGGGTTACAAAACAGCGCTCGCTGGCTCTTTGAAAAAGGAGTTCTTCACTGAGCACTACAATGTAGTTCATTTGTTGTATCGAAATCATATAGAAAGAATCTATACAAATATAAAATAAATTGAAATAAATTATAACTCTTCTCCAACCAAAGCGCTGTATCTTTGTTCCACAAATTAGTAATCCTTTAAAAACAAAAAATATGTCAACTCTAGTTGGAAAAAAATTCCCAGACATTACCGTAAAGGCCATCGACGAAATGGGCGATGCTTTTCAATTGAATGTATTGAAACAAGCCGTAGACAACAACAAAAAAGTGGTCTTGTTTTGGTACCCGAAAGATTTTACTTTCGTTTGCCCAACCGAAATTCACGCTTTTCAAGAAGCTGCTGCCGAATTTGAAAAACGCAATACTATCGTGATTGGCGCTTCTTGCGACACCGCTGAAGTACACTTTGCATGGTTGAGCACCGCTAAAGACAACGGCGGCATCGAAGGCGTTCGTTTTCCTTTGATCGCAGATTCTACGCGTTTATTGGCTCAAGAATTAGGTATTTTAGACTACGACATGTTCGACGAAGACAACATGGCCGGAGACAACGTACCTTACCGTGCAACTTACCTACTTGACGAAACCGGAATGGTGTTCCACGAATCTGTAAACCACTTCCCTGTAGGCCGCAACGTACATGAGTTCATTCGCCTGATCGATGCTTTTGCTCACGTTCAAAAACACGGAGAAGTATGCCCTGCAAACTGGGAAGAAGGAAAAGATGCCATGAACGCAACACGCAATGGTGTAGCAGATTACCTCAGTAAACACTAAGCAGATGTTCAGCGACCTCACTTCCGATACCCTAGACCAAGTCCTTGCTGCCCAAACCAAGGTAATGGTTCAGTACGGCGCAGGCTGGTGCGGCAATTGTAAAATTACCAAACCAAAGTTCAAGCGCTTAGCCGAGACGCATCCAGATATCGCATTTATTTACGTAGATGCTGAACACTACCCGAATGCGCGTCAGTTTGCAAATGTGAGTAACTTACCCACTTTTGCTGCTTTCGAAGGCGGCAAATTAGTGTCGGAGGCGCAAGGAAATAAAATAGAAACCATTCAAGAAGTTCTCGATGCGCTTACCAGTCATTAAACACCTCGTAGAGTTCATCGAACAAAACGACGAAGACTACATCAACGAAACCATGGAAACCCTCGAAAACCTTATCGAGGCTCCCGGAATCAAAGACGAAGAACTCGACGTCATCGGCGAATTGCTTTCTAATTTCTCTGGTGCGCTAGAGGTCCACAAAGAAATCCAAAATGGTGTACCCAAGCGCGAGGCCTTAAATGGCTTCATGAAACGGGTCACCGGATCGATTAACTAACTTAAAACCACCTTCGGGTGGTTTTTTTATGCCTATCTTTGCGGCATGTCAGATTTACTGAATAAATTAGAAGCCATTCATTTTCGCTTCATAGAAGTCGGCAAAATGATCACAGACCCCGATATCATCTCGGACATGAGTCGGTACGTCAAACTCAATAAAGAATACCGCGACCTCGAGGTGCTAGACGAAGCCTACCTGCGCTTTAAACTTTTGCTAGGCAATCTCCAAAGTGCGAAGGCCCTGCTCGAAGAAGAGCAAGATCCAGAAATGCGCGAGATGGCCAAAGCAGAAATCGACGAACTCGAGCAAGCGCGTCCGCTTTTAGAGGAAGAAATCAAATTATTGCTCATCCCCAAAGATCCCGAAGACGACAAAAACGCGATCATCGAATTGCGAGCAGGTACGGGAGGAGACGAAGCTTGTATTTTTGTCGAAGATATCTACCGCATGTACACCATGTATTTCAAAGCTATGGGCTGGACTGTAGACGTCCTCAACTCTTCTGAAGGATCGGTCAAAGGCTACAAAGAAATTTCCATGGAAATTACCGGTACCGGTATTTACGGTTCTTTGAAATTTGAGTCGGGGGTACACCGCGTGCAGCGCGTACCAGAAACAGAATCTCAAGGACGCGTGCATACTTCAGCCATCACCGTTGCCGTTTTACCAGAAGCAGAAGAAGTCGATTTTGAGCTCGATATGAACGACGTCAGAAAAGACACCTTTCGCGCATCAGGTGCAGGAGGGCAGCACATCAACAAAACGGAGTCAGCAATTCGCCTGACGCACATCCCTTCAGGTTTAGTTGTGGAGTGTCAAGATGGCCGCTCACAGCATAAAAACTTAGAAAAAGCCATTTCTGTCTTGCGTTCGCGCTTGTATCAACAAGAACTCGATCGCATTCACAACGAGCGTGCGGCTCAAAGAAAAACACTTGTGTCTACAGGAGACCGCTCCGCTAAAATTCGCACCTATAATTATCCGCAGGGCCGCATCACCGACCACCGCATCAACAAAACCATGTACAACCTCAGTGCGTTCATGAATGGCGATGTTCAAGAAATGCTCGACGCCCTCAAAATGGCCGAAAACGCCGAAAAATTAAAAGGAGAAACCGCATGACCAAAGCAGCACTCATCGAGCAAATCAAACTTAAAGAAAGTTTTTTGTGTGTTGGGCTCGATCCAGATCTGGCCAAAATACCGCCTCATTTACTGCAAACTGCAGATCCGCTTTTTGAATTTTGCAAAGCCATTATTGACGCCACGCACCCGTATGCAGTTGCATTTAAGCCAAATACGGCCTTTTTTGAGTGTCACGGTGCTGCAGGTTGGGAGTCACTGCGCAAAACGATCGCTTATATTCCCAAAGAATGTTTGGTCATTGCAGATGCCAAGCGCGGCGATATCGGCAACACTTCAGCTTATTATGCCCAAACATTTTTTGAACACATGCAAGCAGATGCACTTACGGTAGCGCCCTACATGGGTTCTGATTCCGTTTTGCCTTTCTTGCAATTTGAAAACAAATGGGTCATTTTATTGGCACTTACCTCCAATGAAGGCGCCAAGGATTTCCAGCTGATGGAGTTGAACGGTAAAGCGCTTTTTGAGACAGTTTTGGAAAAATCTGCACAATGGGGCACGCCAGAAAACATGATGTATGTAGTTGGTGCTACACGCGCAGAAGATATTGCTCGGGTTCGTGCTTTGGCTCCAGACTACTTCTTTTTAGTGCCAGGTGTTGGCGCACAGGGTGGTGATTTAGATACGGTTGTCAAGTACGGTGCAAATGCGCAATGCGGGCTGCTCGTGAATTCATCACGCGCCATTATTTATGCAAGTAAGGACGAAGATTTTGCAGTTGCTGCAAAAGAAGAAGCGCTGAAAATGCAAGCTCAAATGGCTATGCACGTTCAGCGCTTCGAATGGTAATGGAGGCTTAGCGCGTGGCTAAATCTGCGTTTTGTGTCGTTTGTTCAAGACTTCCATAAGCATCGCAGCTTGCTTTGCGACCTGCGCCACATGAAGCTAATACAAGTAATGTTGCGAATGCCGCAAGGATAAAAGTAGATTTTGTTTTCATGGTGTGTTTGTTTTGTTGTTGTTGCGTTTAACGGCGTTTGCAGAACAAAGTTACAATTTTTGAAAAATTAGCGCGTTAATTCTTTAATCTTAAAGGATGCAAGTAGTTATCAGGTTCATGTTTTTGGTTGCTTGGGTGTGGCAAGTCAGTGCACAGCAAGGTCAATTTGCAATAGATCCGCGCCAACAACCACTGCCTAAGGCGCTTTCATCAGTGTCTTTTGATACCTCTGCAAAATACAATCTTGTCAATTGGCAAAAACAAATCAATAATTGGCAAGCACAAGCCCTCGAGGCCGGTTATTTTCTTTTTGCTTTGGTACCTACCCAACAAACCGATTCTGTTGCTTATTTTCAAATCGATTCTGGGCCATTTTTTAATGGCATTGCTTTGCAGCCCCAGGACAACAATTCAGGTGAATTTAAATGGATCGAAGCAAAAGAATTGCAGCAAATGGTTCAAGATTCCCTGAACCTGCTGCTCAATAACGGCTATCCTTTTGGTCAAGTACACTTGCATTTTTGCTCGGGCCCTCAGCCCGCTCTCGTTTTGCAAACTATTAAAGGGCCTGAAGTGCGGTGGGGGCAGGTTCACGTGAAGCCAGAGGGCATCATTCAAGAAAAAGTACTTTCAAACCTATTACAAATCCAGTCGGGCGCTCCTTATAGCGAAGCGCAACTTTTACAAGCCCAAACCCAATTGGCCGGGCAGCTACCATTTAAAATGCTGCGCGCACCCGAGTGGGCTTATTCAGCAGCGCGTGCTGAGCTCTATTTTTTTCTCGAAAGGGTCAAAATGTCTTCGGCGACGGGCATCATCGGACTACAGCCAAATCCGCTAAACCAAAAGACCGCTCTAGTGGGTGAGTTCAACCTCCAACTTCAGAATACATTTCAGAAAAATGAAAAATTCTTGCTGCATTGGCGCAGCATTGCGCCCCAAACTCAAATGCTAAAGAGTGCACTTACTTGGCCTTATATTGGCGGGTCGCCCTATGGTTTAAGTGCCGGATTTACGCTCTACCGCAGGGATACAGCTTTCTTAGAAGTAAAGGGAAATTTAGGTCTGACCTATTTATTTTCTGGTAATTGGCAAGCGCAAGCGCAACTTGATTACTGGCTTTCAAATACCTTGCAGGGTGCCGCTGCATCGACAAATTTGCGCTCTTTCAGCACCCTTGCATATGGGATTGGTTTGCAAAGACAACAGCTCGATTTTTTACCTAATCCGAGAAAAGGCATGCAGCTCAAAGCCTTGTATTTAGTTGGTAATAAGAAAGCTGAAGCGGAGCAGCTTACCTGGCGCATAGAGCTCACACAGCGTTATTTTGTGCCGCTTTCCAAGCGTCAGGTCTTGTGCTTGAGTCAGGAATTTGATCATATCAAAGCGTCGAGCTTATATGCCAATGAGCTTTACCGTTTTGGAGGCTTGGAACGCATGCGCGGTTTTGACGAAGAAGCGTTTTTTGCATCTACCGTTGTGTTTGCAGGCTTGGAATATCGTTTTTTACTGGATGAATATGCGCATGTCCTTGTCTTTTCAGATTGGTCTTGGTTTGAAAATAAAGTACTCAGTAGCGCTCAAACCACACTGTATGCACTTGGCTTGGGCTTAGTGCTTGGTTCAGACAACGGCCAGTTCAAGTTGAGCTACGGCTTAGGAGCTGAGTTGGGGAAGGGCTTGCAATTCAACGCGGGTAAACTACACTTGGGCTATATTTCCTATTTTTAGCCCATGAAAATCGTATTCGCAAGCCATAACCAGAAAAAAGCCGCAGAAATCAGGTCAGTTTTACCCTCAGGCATGATCCTTCTCACGCTTCACGACCTCGAGCTTCACGAAGAAATACCTGAAGATGAGCCCACCATTGAGGGCAATTCTGCTTTCAAGGCCAACTGGGTTTTGCAGCGCTTTGGTTTGCCATGCTTTGCTGACGATACCGGCTTAGAGGTTAGCGCTTTGAACGGTGCTCCGGGTGTGCATTCTGCGCGTTATGCTGGCCCTGCACGCAGCGACGACGCAAATATGGATAAACTCTTGCGGGCTTTGGCAAATGAGTCGGATAGAAGTGCACAATTCAAAACCGTCATGACGTATTGTGATGGCGAAATAGAGCAGCAATTTACGGGGCTCGTAAAGGGCGTCATTGCAACAGAGAAATTAGGTGCGGAAGGCTTTGGTTACGACCCGATATTTGTTCCGAAAGACCAACAGCTTACTTTTGCCCAGATGCCACTTGCTCAGAAAAACTTATATAGCCACCGTGCCAGAGCAATGGCGCAGTTTCTTGCATTTTTAAAAACAAAGGCTCTTTAGGCTTCAATCAAAATGGCCACTGACTGTACGTCTCCATTAATGGGCGGACATAGTTTGGTGATCTTGACTTGCAGCGAAATAATGCCGTTTAATTCACTTTTGATTCGGTTGACAATGCGCTGCCCAACATGCTCGATGAGCTTGGAGCGAATGGCCATTTCTTCGCTAACGATGCGGTTGACGTCGACGTAGTCTATGGTATCGGAGAGCGTGTCTTGCGCAGCAGCTTTACTGAAGTCGGTGTGGAGTTCGATATCGACAATGTAGTGCCCGCCAATGCGCCCTTCTTCAGGCAAACAGCCGTGATAAGCATAGCATTGGATGCCACTGACAAAAATTTTATGCTTCATGAAGGATTTTTTCTACTTCCGCTAGACCAAGATCAATGCGTGCGAGCACTTCTTCTTTGCCAAGAAATTCAGAAATTTCAAACATGCCGGGGCCCGCGCCGACACCGGTAAGCACCAAGCGATAAGGCAAGAGGACTGCACCGATACCGAGTTGTTTTTCAGCTAAGAAAGCTTTAAATGAGGCTTCGATTGTTTGAGCAGAAAATTCATTAAGGCTGCTCACGATGCTTTTCCATTCTTGGATATAAGCAGCAGTTTCGGGTTTCCATTTTTTGCGAATGGTTTCGGCATCAAACGCAGTTGGACGACCAAAGAGATAAGCACCATCTGTGAGAATATCTTCTGCAAAGGTAGCGCGCTCTTTCATGAGGTGACAAACTTGTTCGAGTGCAGCATCGCTTAAATCAATGGTTTCAATTTGGCGGAGTTGCTGAGCAATTACGGAGTTGTCTTGTGCACGCAAGTAGGTTTGCTGGAACCATTTGGTTTTTTCAGGGTCAAACTTGGCTCCGGCCTTACTGACGCGCTCAAGAGAAAAGGCTGCTACGAGTTCTTCTAGAGAAAATATTTCTTGGGTGGTGCCGGGGTTCCAACCTAAAAGTGCGAGCATATTGATAAACGCACCTGGTAGGTAACCTTTTTCGCGGTAGCCAGAGTAGAGTTCACCTTCAGCGGTGAGCCAGTTGGTTGGAAAAACCGGGAAACCGAGGCGGTCGCCATCGCGTTTGGAGAGTTTGCCATTGCCGTCAGGGCGCAGTAAAAGTGGAAGGTGTGCAAATTCGGGGCAATCCCATCCAAATGCTTCATAGAGCATGACGTGCAAAGGAGCGGAAGGCAACCATTCCTCGCCGCGGATCACGTGGCTAATGGCCATGGTGTGGTCATCGACGATATTGGCCAAGTGATATGTTGGCATGCCGTCGCTTTTAAATAGTACTTTGTCGTCAAGGTTGTTGGTATTGACCACCACCCAGCCGCGGATAAGATCGTGAAAGCGGATGTCGCGGTTGCGCGGCATTTTCATGCGGATGACATAAGGTTCGCCAGCAGCTAAAAGTTGTTCCACCTCAGATTGGGGTAGCGTAAGTGAATTGCGCATCCCGCTGCGCGTTACGCTGTTGTATTGCCAATTGGGCATGCCCATAGTTTTGGCTTGGTCGCGCATGCGGTCGAGGTCTTCGGCGCTGTCAAAAGCGTAATAAGCTTTTTCTTCGGCGATGAGTTGTTCGGCGTAAGGCTTGTACATTTCTTTGCGCTCAGATTGCACATAGGGGCCGTAGTTGCCACCTAAACCCGGACCTTCTGTTGGCATGATACCACACCAAGCGAGTGCATCCATGATGTAATCTTGTGCGCCAGGCACAAAGCGGGTTTGATCGGTATCTTCGATGCGGATCAGAAAGGTGCCGTTGTGCTTGAGTGCAAAAAGGTAGTTATAAAGTGCAGTGCGCACTCCTCCCATATGGAGCGGGCCAGTAGGTGAGGGGGCAAAGCGAACGCGAACAGGTACTGAAGACATATCAATGAAATAGGATGCAAAGATAGTAATTTGAAAAAGAATCAAGTCAGGAATTGACTTCTATCATGTTTAGCGCAGCTAAATAGCTGGAACTTTGTTTAAAAACCATACATCATGACAACAAAAACATTCATTTACGACCAGCATCAAGAAAATCAAGATTGGCTCAAACGCCTGGACTTCTACAAAGAGGAAATTGTCATCTTAAGAGAACGACTCGAAGAGGTGACCGCTAAGAACAATGCGCCTGATTTTTTAAAACAAGTGGAGCATTTTCAGAATCAATTCATTATTCAGCGCAACCATATCGATGAACTTGCGCATCAAATCAAGGCCGATGAAAAACATTTGGTTACAGAAATCAAACAGAATCCGGTTGCTGTGGATCACCGCAAATTAGAAAACCATGACGACGAGGCAAATGACATAGGCTATTTTGAAAAGAATTTTGCGACCCTCAGGGCGGAGTTCAATCAATTTTTAGCCAAGTGGATGTAGCTTGTTTACAGTATTATTTTCTGAGTGCGTCCAAATTCATTTTTTAGAAAATAGAGGCCACTTGGAAGGTGATTTGTTGAGATTTTGTTTTCTCCTTTTTGAAGCGTAATTTCTTTTTGAACTTGCCCGATAGAATTAAGAAATTCGATTCGCAGCACTTGCGAACTCTCAATATAAAGTGTATTGGCATCTTGGCCTTTCAAGCGCCATGCGTTGGGCTGAAGTGTCTCCATTCCGACACCGCCATCCAGGTTGATTTTGACGACATAATCGAGTACATTGGCACAAGAGTCATCATAAATGGCGTAATTGACCAATCCTCTGGTGATGTCGTCATAGCCATCTAGGATGAGGTTTTCGATATAGCTTGAATCTTGTGAACAGAAGCAATTGGCATTGACCTGAAAATTTTTGTCGGTGAGGTTCTGGAGGTTATAACTCGTGTTGTAGCAAATCGTGTTGTTCTCAATAAGCGTCGAGTTAGGACTATAAGCCAAAACGGCAACGCCTACGCTATTGTTGGTAATGATGTTGTTGACGAGGGTGCTGTTGTCGCCTAAGCGCACTGCTACGTCATTGCTGTCAAAGGTAGAATTACTGATATTGGCGCCACCAGTGTTATCTATCGCTACGCCGTTGCCCTCAAAATAACAGTTTTGGATGGTGTGGCCATAAGCCTCTGCAAAACCGAAATCATTGTCTATGAATTGGCAATTGGTCACCGTTCCTGGCGATCCAACAATATTATTGCCGTTGCCTTCGAATAAACAATTATTCACACTGATGTTATTTGACCACGTAAAGGAGCAAAAGTTATTGATGAACTGGCAATTCTCTGCTGTAAGGGAACCATACAATATTTGAGCTGCTTGCCCTACGCCATTGTTTTCAAATAAGCAACCAGTATAAATCAAATCGGCATTTAACTGAATGCTGTAGTTGTTGTTTTTGAACTGACAGTTTGTCCAGTTATAACTTACACCAGGTTGAGAAATATCATTAGCAATACCATAGAAGCTGTCGTGTAAACGGAAGCGGTCCATTTGAATGTTACCACCCTGTGAACCCTTGATATTGATGCCATACCAAGTTTGCTGACCTAGCATACTAGCATCAGTTGTTTTGAAGGTAATTGGAGCAGCGTCAGTACCAATTGCCACAAGTGTTCCTCTTACTTCTAAATAGCGCAAATTACCTGTATTAAATGAGTAGTCAGGTGTGACGCGCACTTCAACGCCAGGTTCAATAGTGAGTGTAACCCCTGGAAAAACTACCATAGAACCAGTCATGAGATATGGGCTGCCTGCTGCAGTCCAGGTCGTGTTTTGGTATATACCGCCTGATACAGTAGTTTGTGCTAAAAAGGAGGTACTTGTAGTTAAAAGGAGAATAGAAATAAGTAAGCGGATCATGGTAGAACGATTAATGAACAACAAGAAAAACAACATAATGGGATTTATGTTTAACAATTGCACTTGAATTTGGCATGAAGATATCTTATGTAGATCATGCAACCATTTTAAGCAATCAGTTTTGTTCAATCCAAACAAATCAAGGTGTCATACCATGGCGTAAAGCCGGCCCAAATGCCCAAGCAGCCTTTCATATTGGAAGGGATATTGATGGGCGTGGCGTACGGATTTGCATTTGCGTCTAGCTGGGCGTCCATGCGGTCGTAATAGAGATAGACGGCAGGATCCATTTTAGAGAGTTTGACAACAACGCTGTCGCCGTAGCGAAAATAGCGTCGGTAGGTTTTCAGGTGTGTGCTGTCTTTTCTTTTTAACGGATTTTGAAAATAGAATTCAATCGTTTGGCCATTGAAAAATTCGTCGGAGAAAATACCGCCTCGTGCCCTTCTGAAAATGGCATCTAGGTCTTCTCCTTGTTCATTGCGATCAATTCTTCGCACCTCCCAACGATAGGCATCGGCACTGTTATATGCATCTGTCAAACGGGCCCAACTGAAGCCGTATTCTATTGTGGCTGGTTCTCGTTTCCAATATAAACTGTCGAGGCTGCAGGGGTTTGGTAGATAGGTACTTCCCTTGAAAGTTTTTCCTTGATGTGCAATACAGAGCTCGTAAGTTTGATTTGCGACCCCGTAAAGTGCTGGCGTGCTATAGACTTGGATGGGTAAAAGGACGACTTCTTCGAGCTCAACCCGGAGCATTTCTGCCACTCTTTTTTGGCTTTCTAAAGGAAGCTGCTGGATATAAGTAGGCGAGAGCTCAAAGGTGTCTGCTCCGTTCACAACAGTTACTTGCGCATCGCTCACCATACTGTTTAGGTAAGTGAGTAAGCTCACGGTATCTGCAGCGGGTTGCGACATACTGAGCAAGACCAGCGGATGCGCACCCGCTTCTATGTTGCCATCGACCACTAATTGCGGCGGCAATTGAGGTAGGTCTATTTGCACATCTTTGGTGCAAGATAAAACACCGAGTAGTACTAAAATGACGCTTAGAATATACTTGGTCAATGGATGATTTTTTGAAGAAAGTTCATCTTATGCTCAGAAACCTCTATGGCACCGAGTCTGACGCCAGCCCAACCGACCTGATGGATCCAGACGGTATGTCCGTCAGGTTGCGTGACTTTCGTTGGCTCCTGCATAAAAGTATGGGTGTGTCCGCCGAGGATGAGGTCTATGCCAGAAACTTTCTCTGCAAGTAAAAGATCGCTAGGCTTTGATTTGTCTTCGTATTGATAGCCTAAATGAGACAAGCAAATAATTAAATTACATTTGGCATCTTTCAATTCTTTGATGACTGCCGCTGCACTTGCAAAGGGGTCTTTCATGCCAATGCCATCAAAATTACTTTGGGGAACAAGGCCATTTAAATCAATTCCAAGTCCAAAAACACCAATCTTGTACTTGCCTTTTTCAATGATCTGAAAAGGTTGAACAACTGCTGCCATTGGCGTTTGGCCAAAGTCATAATTGGCATTGACAAACTTAAAGTTGGCATGTTGCTGTGCATTCATGAAGCCTTGTATTCCGATGTCAAAATCGTGGTTGCCCAATGTAGCGACATCATAGCCCAGCTCACTCATGAGTTTCATCTCTAATATGCCGTGAAAGCGATTGAAATAAGGAGTGCCTTGAAAAAAGTCGCCGGCATCTAGCAGCAATAAATGAGGGTGCTTTTCGCGGTATTGAGCAATCATTGCAGCACGTGCCATGATGCCACCTTGATTTGGATATTTGCTGTGGTTTGCTGGTAAGGGGTCTATTTGAGAATGCGTATCATTTGTATGAAGAATAACAAGCTCAGGGTTTTCTTTTCTGAATAGTTGCGCGCCTAACCACTTTGGAAGAAGTAAACCAAAGGAGAGCAGTCCAAATTTTTGAAAGAGTTTTCTGCGCGATAGTTTCATTTGCTATATCTAGGTTGTGCATCTAGGATCAATTCGCCTTGATTTTTTGCCGTTTCAATAAAAATATCGCGCAACAAAATATTGGTTTCTTGTTTTTCAAGTCCTAGAAAAAAGTTCATTTGATCGCCTCCATTTGCCAAGAAGTCTGAGGTCAGTACCCAAATATAGGCATGACTTGTTTGTAAACTTGGTATGTCTAAGCTTCCATTTTCAAAGACACAATTGGCAATTGGTTCACCGCCGCTTTTTGAAAGATACTTTTCAATCTCCGAAATTTTAGAAACAGGTAGATGAATCCAGACCAAACGGTTGTCGAAGGGCATTAATTTGTAAAAATCGGCAAGTGTGAGCTTGCCAGCGCCAAAACTGCTGCGCAAACCACCGGTGTTCAAGAGGCAGATGACCGGTTCGCTGAAGCGTTTATTGGCCGTTTGAGAACTGAGTACGGCATCGGCGCACCAATTCATGAGATTGGATGATGGTCTGCTGACTATTAGCGCCTCTGGTGTAGCCGCAACGAAGGCGTCGAATTCTGTATGAAGCGTATCTTGATAAGGCTGGAGCATCTCAACCAACTCAGGGTCTGTACTTTGCACGCCAGCAACGGGCTGTGCTTCAATTTGAAAAGTAGGGGTAAAACAAGCAGAGCAAGCCATTAGGCTTGCTCCGACAATGCTATACAAAAAATATTTTGTCATTATTCGATCACGAACTCGCGTTTGACTTGACCATATAGGGTTTCAACTGTGATGAAATACACACCTGATTTGAAGTCGTTGATTGGCAATGCCAATACAGGGAGTTGTAGGTTTTGGTTGCTGCTGATCTGACGACCTTGGATGTCGTGGATCTCATAGCCAAGGATATCAAGGCCATTGACTTGCGCATAAAGTGTTTGCGAAGCTGGAACCGGGAATACAGAGAAATTTTGATCGAGTTTTTCGGAAAGACCCATATCGCAAACCAAATAACTCATGTTAGAGAAATTGATATGACAAGCAAAATAGGCTGAATCGATGAACGGATTGCGGTTGCCTTGAAGTACTGCGACATATTCGTGACGTGCAATTTCGTAGTTGTCTGGGGCATCGGCAAAGTGCCAAGTTTTGAGAGATTCTTGGCTTTGGTTGGCAGGAAGCTCCCAAGTATTGCCAGACTGACCGTTGTAGCAAGTAGCCATATAGAAAATCGAACGTGCAGCATTTCCTTTTTGCTCGGGACGTGGTTCGTAAACTAATTGGTTACCGCTGTAACCCACACGACCTTCTAAGTAGGTAAATACTACGTTGCCGTCGATGTCCATCAAAGGAAGGTTACTGCGCGGCGTGTTGGCTTGTTGTAGGTTGGTTGGCCAAAGGTTGTGTTGGTCGTTGTATTCTTTTTGTTCAGGGTTGTCGCAAGGGAAAGTTGGCATCCAAGAGTGAGAGTAGGTGTGCTCGCGAGAATAACCAAGTGCTGTCCAGGTAAATGGATCGTTGAACACTTTGCGCTCACCTGAATACACACATTCTACATAAGACTGCCCGTTGGTAGTGTCGCGCACCTCGTATTGGTTCATCATGGTGGTGAGGTAGTTGTAGTAAGTGATGGAGGTGTGCGGGTTGATGAGTGCACTCAAATCAGATAAGAATGAACTTGAGCCAGAATTGATGCCGTTATAGTAGTTGCCCACTTGGCTGCCAAGCGTTTGCCAAGAAATGCTCGCTGGTATGGTTTGGTCATAGTTTTGGAAGCCATCCGGACCATTGAAGGCAAAAACAGAGAAAGTATAGCTCGTGTTGGCGAGTACGTGTCTTGGAGCAAAAGATGTACCTGGGCCTACATAGGCCACTTTTGCATTGCCAATTACATCACCTCTTTTGTAGGTTGTACCGTCTAATGGATAACCTTGAACAGGGCTCGTTCCATCTCCTTCTTTCCAGAGTACTAGGTACTTTTCTGCTCCTGACGGTGTAAATTCGCCAACCAATTTGTAAGGTGTAGTTACACTGAAAAGCATGGAATTTGATTCCGGATTCACAGGTTCAGTTGCCAAGTTGTTGATGCCGATACCATATAAGTTGATGATGTAAGGGTTCTCATCGCTGTCGTCGTTGGCGATAGAAAGGGTAGCTAAACGAGAGCCTGTTCCGCCTGGCGTAAAGTTGAGGGTAACGTTTTGGCTACTTGTGCCACCTACAACTACATTGGCGTTACAAGCGTAATCTGCTGCATTTGCGCCACTGAGGCTTGCGCCAGAAACGGTAAGATTTTGAACACCGTAGTTTTCAATTGTAATTGTGGTTGCAGCAGTGTTTCCAACTACGTATGTATCACCTGAAAGTACGCTGTTGCCATTGATTTTCACATTGATTTCTCTCGCGGGCGCAACATATGTAAAGATGTCTTGCGTGGTGCGTGGGATCAATTGATAGTTCGCATTGAACTGCCCTAGAAGACCAATGATAGTAATTGGGCCTGTTGGAATGGCTGATCCGTCGATGTTGGTACTGCCATTGATGCGCACATCAAAGGTATTAGCGCCATCAAAAACTTGAACAGTACTGTTGCCTGTTGCAAAATTTCCTGTTTGTACAAAATTGACGTTGTCTAGACGCACCAATTGTCCTTCGAGGTTTTCACCAGCGCTTGGGATAGGTATAATTAGTGGTGCTGGTTGAATCACGGCTTGGCCATGATTGATAAATGAATTGGTGGGAGATAACTCAAGCAAGCCACTGAATTCAAACAGAACACCAGTTGCTGTAATGGAATCTCCTTTTTGAACGGTGTTGAGGTTGGTGCCATAACAAGCAATACCTGCTGTACCGTCTTGTAAGTAACGAATAGGGCCGAGTTCGCTGCCGTTCGTGACCACACCAGATACAGTGACAGTTTGGCCAATTCCTAAGTTGCGAACTTGTGCAATGGACTGTGCAAATGCTTGTTGTCCGAGTGCCAGGAGGGCGAGATTGAATAATAATTTTTTCATAGTTAGAATTGTATTGCGAGATTGATATTGAAGCGCAAGCCTTGGCCAAACATAACGGTGGCCGAACGCGCATCGAATTGATCGTAGATGCCATTTGCGTTGTTAGTGGCATCAGAGATAAATGAGGTATTCAAAAGATTGGTGACTGAGCCGCCCACGCTGAATTGCTTGTAGCGGTAACCAGCAAAAATATTGATCAAGGAATAAGAAGGGATTTTCCAGGAGTCGCGTCCGCCGTTGCTGCCTTGTAACGAAAAAGGGTCAAAATTGGCGTAGTAGCGGTCAAAGAATTGGCCTTGGAGCTTGATGTAGGCATTTTTGATAGGCTCGTAGCGCAGCGAGACCGCCATTGCTGTTTGGGCAGCATCGCCAACGTGGACACCCTTGGCATCAAAGGTAAACTCTAGAGAGTCGTATTGCGGTATAAAGACGGTTTTGCTTGAGTTCCAGATCCAGTTACCCATTGAGAACATGAAATCAAAGGAAAGTTTTGGGGAAACTTCCCAAGCCACATCTACTTCTTGACCCATATGAATGGCATCCATGCCGTTGATGTTGACCCGGATGAACTCAGTTGGGTCATTGGGGTCTGGTACCGCAACACCGTAAGGGAAAGGTTTGTTTTTCCAGTTGGTATAGTAGGCGTTGTAGTTGATGCCAAAATGCTTGGTTGAATAGTGGTAGCCACCTTCAGCTGAGTAGATGATTTCGTTGACAATTTCGCCAAAGAAGCTATTGGTATTGTTGTCAATGACGTTCGAGAACTGAGGTGTGCGGTTGAGGTAACCAAGATTGCAATAAACGTCGTGGTATTTATTGAGTTTGTAGCCCAGACCGCCTTTGACGGTTACACCAGGTATGTATTTCCAGTCAGTAGCAAAGTATTCTAGGCCTTCGGAGCCCGCATGGTAGATTTGGCCATTGTATTGAATGGTATCTAGTGCGCCAATGCGCAATACGGTATCGCCGAGGTCGAGCACTTTGCGCTGAAAGTAGTCTATGCCTTTGTAGCCATTGAGAATACCGGAAACATTTGCGAACCAATTGATGCGCTCTCCGAAGTGTTCTAATTGACCGAAAATCCCAGCGTAGGATACCACACCATCGCGGTCTGCATTGAATGTGTTTTTGGCAATTTTGTCGCCTACGCGTTGCATTGGATCGGCATCATTGAAATTGGCGGTACTTACGAAGTAATCGGCACCCAACAAGTTGGTGATTACTTGGTAATGGCGTCCTTCGTAATAACGGTAGTCTAGACCCCCTGAAATCGTTGTTTTTTTGGAGTATTGGTAATTGAATTGCCCTAAATAACCCAACCAAAAATGGTTGTTCATACTGGCCAATAAGATTTGACTCGCTTTGATTTCAGTAGGAGAGTAAATGGGATCGATGTTTGGTGTTCCGAAAAGCGAATTGACTTGATTTTCGGTAATCATTTGATCCCAGTCAATGGTTGAATTGCTGTCTCGGAGAATGGCCGAAGAATTGAAAATACTGGTGCCTCCACCTCTACCAATAGAGAGATAGGCCAGATTTGAGATATCTAGTTTGTCATTAACTGACCAGAAGTCTTTGAGTGTAATTTGTGGTTTGTTATAGAAATTTCTGCGTTCATTTAAAATCTCTTGTTCTCCATTCGAATTGGTTACGTAACCCCAGTGTTGGTTGTAACGAATGCCCATGTCGTTGAGAAGGAGCGTAGAATCAAAGTCAACACCTAGTAGTTGTGAACGATTGGCATCCCAGTACTGAATGCTTTGGTTGTAGGAACGTTGGCCGTGCTGTTGCGGCGCGGCAAATGCAGAAAGGGTGAGGAGATGTTTGTCTAGGCGTTTAGAGATTTTGGTGTAACCAAAGAAACCTTGTGTTGGTGTGCCATCTACCCAACCTTTCCCTTGTTTGTAAGAAGCGGAGAAGGTGAGGCCCCAGCCAGATGGCGTCATGCCAGTGTTGTAAGAGAGCGAGCTGCGCAAGAAATTGCCAGTTGCGTATTCTTGCTTGAAGCTGCCACCTTTTTTGGTTCCTACACCTTGGGTGATGATGTTGATGGTACCGCCGATGGATGGCATCGCGATTTTAGTAGCGCCAAGCCCGCGTTGCACTTGCATTTGGGAGGTAATGGCATCTAGGCCAAACCAGTTGGACCAATAAACTGCTCCGTTTTCCATGTCGTTGACTGGTACGCCGTCGATCATGACGCCCACGTTGCGCTGGTCGAAACCGCGCACATTGATGCGCGCATCGCCGTCGCCGCCACCTTGATTGGTTGCGTATACGCCAGCCGTGCCGTTGAGGAGCATGGGTAGGTCGCGAGAGGCGAGCTCTTCGTTGATTTTTTTGGTGTCGATTTTGGTAACTGCCACCGGAACATTTTGGCCGCGAACGAGGTTGCCAATGACGCGTACTTCTCGTTCCTCTTGCGTTGCTCGAATGTTGAAATTCTGAACAATGCTGGGTTGGTTCAATTGTATAGCGAATTGAAGGGTATCGCTTAGGGGCAACGTGAATACGACTTGATACTTGCCATAAGGCAGGTTAAGGAATTCGTATTGACCTTGGTCGTTGGTGGCTACTCTTGTAACGGCTGTCCCTTGACTAAGTAAGGTGATTTTTGCGCCCGCCACAGCGACATCTCCAGGAGACATCGTAGCTACACCACTAATTTTTCCTTTTTGCTGAGCAATAGATAGCCCAGGGAGCGCTGCAAGCAGCACGAATAAGAAGAGACGCATCTTAGCGAATGATGACTTTGTGTAAACTTTGTTCGCCAGAAACAGCAGTTAGGCGCAAGAAATAAACGCCGTGGTAGTTGTCTAAATCAATTTCAACAACTTGCTGAGCGCTAGAGATATTGAGTTCTTTGACTTGCTGTCCAAGCGCAGAAATGACTTGAATTTTGCGCACATCGTTTTGTGTTTTGACAAAAACAACGCCATTACTTGGATTCGGGTATACGCTTGGGCTTTGTTTGACATGGGCAGTGAGACCGATAGAGTTGCAGTCGCATTCGTGTGTGCCAAGTGAAGACCAGTTGCCATCCAAAATAGGATTGCCACTTGTGCCGTAAAGGGTATCGCCGTTGGCGTCTAGACGCACAATGACCGGCGGGATGCTATCCCATTCTAAAAGTGGATCAAAAAATGAAGGGTTTGCGGTCTGGCCTTTGAGAATGGCTGGCTTGCGAATGAGGCTGTGGTCTTTGGTGAGCAAGACCCCAAGACCAGTGCTGTAAGGAAATTGTGTTGACCAAGCACCGTCGTTACCAGATGAAGTTCCGGTTTCGTTGGCAGGATTTTCTCCAATTTTGCCAAAAACATCTACGATAGCGAAACCTGTCACGTTGGTGGCGTTGATCACGGCAGTTGAGCTGGTAGGCAAAGTGCCTTTTGCCAATAAAATGGCGTCGTTGCCGTTCCAGTACCAAGCATTGGATACGTTGTAGTCTGCACAGTAAAATCCGTCAGCTCTTGCTTGAAGAGAATCCCAAACTGGGGCTTCTTGGCCAGTGCCGTTCGGGTCGAGTTTTTCGATGACACCAACGTAAACCCCTTTTGCGGGTACTGTACCTGAAAGTTGAATGGAGTTGGCAACAGTAGCTGTAGTGGCACCGTTTGAGTAACGACTCACAAAATACCCAGAAAGATTGATGGGGTTGTTGGTAGGGTTGTAGATCTCTAATGCTTTGTTGTTTGACCAACCTTCCACATATTCAGAGATGAAAAGTTCGTTGCACGTGTTTTGGGCCTGAGCTCCTAAAAACAATAAGAAAGATAAAAAAAGTAGTGTTTGCTTCATGATGTTAAGTTTAAATCAACTGACAATCAGCTTTGTGTTAATGAGTTCTTTTTTATGGTTTCAGCACAAGGAGGCGTCAAGGAGGACATAAAAAAGCTGATACAAAATTAAGGTTTTTAGATTCAAAAATGCAAGAGTTTTTCAAAAAGAGAGTTGATTTAATTGTGAAGCGCATATGAACTATATTTTACTTTCTAATTCTATGTAATTTTAGGATTCCATTTTAGCTATCAAATTCACCTTTTCATGAAGACTTTATTTTATCTATTCGTATTCACTTTTCTGCAAATCACGTCGTTTGCTCAAGACCTAAGCATAGAACGCATTTGGCGCAATTATGAATTCAGTGCTAAAGGTGGGAGTTCTTATCAAATGATGAACGATGGCTTGCATTTTGTCGAAATGAATGCAAATGGCGACATCGTAAGGGGGCTTGTTACCGATGATCAACTTGAAAAAACCAAGCTATTGGTCCCGAAGTCAAGTTTGATATATAATGACCAACCCATCGCAGTGGCAGGTTATGAACTCAATGCCAACGAACAAAAAGTGCTACTCTGGACAGCCCCAAAAGCAATTTATCGCCGCAGTTTTGAAGCATTTTACTTTCTATACGACCTCAACACACAAAAATTAGAGGCCCTCGACGCTGAACACGCGCCTCAAACCTTAGCTGAATACAGTCCAGATGGCAAAAAAGTATCGTTTATTCACGGCAATGATCTTTTTATCAAAGATTTGGCAACAGGGAAGGTGCGCAAAGTCACCGAAGACGGCAAGCGCAATAAAATCATCAATGGCACCACAGACTGGGTCTACGAAGAAGAATTTGCCATTACCAAAGCCTATGGCTGGTCACCAGATAGCCGTTACATTGCATTTTTAAAATTTGACGAGCGCGAAGTGCCCGAATTTCAGATGGCCATGTATGGAGAGTTGTATCCGGAGCAGTACAAATACAAGTATCCAAAAGCTGGGGAGGTGAATAGCATAGTGACTTTACATTTACTGGATGTCAAGAGCGCTAAAATACAACAGGTCAAGTTGGATGCCTATGAATACATTCCAAGGCTCAATTGGTCGACCACTACCAATCAGCTGATTGTTCAAACGATGAACCGTCACCAAAGCGAACTGAATTATTGGTTGGTCGCTTGCGCGGATAACAAAGTAAGTACGCGTAAATTTTATACCGAAACCTCAAGCACTTATGTCGAGGTCGACAACAATTTAGTCCTGCTCTCCAACGAAAATGGATTGGTAAGAACGAGCGAGCAAAGCGGTTACAATCATTTATATGTAGTCGGATTTGACGGAAGCTCAACGGCCATCACAAAAGGAGAATGGGATGTGATTGAATATCTAGGTATCGACGAAGCACAAAATTTGCTGTACTATGCGAGTGCTGAGCCAGGCGCAATTTACAAGTCGATCTATTCTATCCGACTCGATGGAACGGAGCAAAAAATGATATCTACTGCTTATGGGTACCACAACGCGACTTTTTTGAAAGGTATGAAATACTTCATTGACAGTTATTCCAATGCCAATACACCGCCGGTCATCACCTTGCGAAAAGCCAATGGAGAGCTGGTTCGTACACTAGAAGATAACGCTGCGCTTGTGGACAAAATGAAAAATGAACACTTGAGCAGAAAAACTTTTCTAACCATCACAACGCCAGACATCGACTTAAATGCATCTTTGATCTTGCCAGTCAATTACAATCCAGCAAAAAAGTACCCGGTTTTTGTCAATGTTTACGGTGGGCCGGGTCACAATGAAGTCCTGGACAGCTGGGATGGCAACGATTATTTCTTTCACCAGCTTTTGGCGCAAGAAGGTTACATTGTTTTGAGCATTGATCCGCGCGGCACACAATACAGAGGTGCCGATTTTAAAAAGTCCACTTATTTGCAACTGGGTAAACTGGAAATTCAAGATGTGCTGGCTGCCACCAAAGTTTTTGCACAGCGCCCTGACGTAGATGCGACGCGCTTGGGTATTATGGGTTGGAGTTACGGAGGCTTTATGTCCTCTCTTGCTATGACAAAAGGCCAGGGGCTGTTTAAGGTGGGTATTGCAGTAGCACCCGTTACCAATTGGCGTTTTTACGACAACATCTACACCGAGCGCTTCATGCGCACGCCACAAGAAAATCCACAAGGCTACGACGACAACTCTCCAATCAATTTTGCCAAAGATTTACAGGGCAAGTACTTTTTAATCCATGGCGCGGCCGACGACAACGTGCATTACCAAAACAGTATGGAAATGATCAGTGCAATGGTCAAGGCCAATAAGCAATTCGATCTCTTTATTTATCCAAATAAAAATCATGGCATCTACGGAGGGAATACCCGCAATCACTTATTCAACATGATTCATACTTATATTTTGGAAGAACTTTAAACTTTCTTCTTTATTAATAGTTTTTATGAGCAATGTTGTACATCATTTGCACTTTCTTTTGTAATTTAGGCACACATTTATCAAACGACATATTTTCATCACATGAGTGAAACAGCCAAAATCGAACTCGACGGCAAAGTATACGAACTTCCCGTTGTAGTCGGCACAGAAAACGAAAAAGCAATTGACATCTCCAAATTGCGCGATTTAACCGGTTACATCACCTTAGATACCGGCTACAAAAACACGGGTGCTACCAAAAGCGCCATTACTTTTTTAGATGGTGAAGAAGGCATCTTGCATTATAGAGGTTATTCAATTGAACAACTCGCTGAAAAAGCTTCATTCATTGAGGTGGCCTATTTGCTCATTTATGGCAACTTGCCAACACAAACTGAGCTAGATGCTTTTCAAGACAGTATCTGCAAGCACACGCTTGTCCACGAAGACATGAAGCAGTTTTTTGAGGCGTACCCATCTAAAGCACATCCAATGGGTGTTCTTTCTTCTATGGTAGCTTCATTGGCTACTTTCTATCCAGAATCGCTCGACCCGAATCGCAGCCCTGAGGCTAAAAACCTGACCATTCACCGCTTATTGGCAAAGTTGCCAACCTTAGCAGCGTGGTCTTACAAAAACCTGATCCGTCATCCGTTCATGTACCCGCGCAATGAATACGATTATTGCAAAAATTTCATGTACATGATGTTCTCGATGCCAACCCAAGACTATCACGTAGATCCCGTTGTCATCGACGCCCTCAATAAGCTCCTCATCTTACACGCAGACCACGAACAAAACTGTTCCACTTCTACAGTGCGCATCGTCGGTTCTTCGCAAGCCAACCTTTATTCTACAGTTTCTGCAGGTATTTCTGCACTCTGGGGTCCGCTACATGGTGGTGCCAATCAAGAAGTGATCGAAATGCTCGAGCGCATTCACGCCGATGGCGGAAACGTAGACAAGTGGGTTGCCAAAGCAAAAGACAAAGAAGATCCATTCCGCCTGATGGGCTTCGGACACCGCGTCTACAAAAACTTTGACCCGCGTGCCAACATCATCAAAAAAGCCTGCGACGACGTCCTCGAAAAATTAGGCGTCAACGATCCACTTTTGGCAATTGCTAAAAAATTAGAGAAAGTAGCCCTAGAAGACGAATACTTCAAAGCGCGCAACCTCTATCCAAACGTAGATTTCTACTCTGGTATTATCTATAAAGCTTTGGGTATCCCAACCGAAATGTTTACGGTTATGTTTGCTATTGGTCGCCTTCCAGGCTGGATTGCCCAATGGAAAGAAATGACTGAAAACAAAGAGCCAATCGGCCGTCCACGTCAGATCTACACAGGTCAAACCAATCGCAACTACGTTCCAATCGAGCAGCGTTAAGCACTGAGTTTATCTATTAGAAATCAAAAAGGCGCTCAATTGAGCGCCTTTTTACCTTGAAATAATTCGTATTTCCTGAATTCACATTCGATATCGCCGTTGAATACGCGGTGTTTTTGCGAGGCCTTGAGCCCGATTGCATGAAATCCTTCGACGGTTCCGCTAATGACACACGCTTTGCTGCCGGTCATTTCGTGCTTGAGCCAAGTACCGAAAGCGCCATAAAGTTCTTCGATGTCTGTGGAGAGCCTTTCGTCGTAGGGTGGGTTGGTCAGGATAAACACTGGCGGCTCAATTTTGAGTTTATCAAAAGGAGCGGAGTGTACTTCCACAAAACGACCGAAAGAAAAAGTGCGGAGGTTTCTGCGCGCCTTCAAAACCATTTCATCTGAGATGTCTCCGCCAATGATGCGGCAAGGTAGTTCCCTAACAATACGAGGGGCGTTTTGGTAAATTTCTTCCCAGCAATTGGCATCGTAGTTTTTGAGGTTTTTAAATGCGTAATGCTGTCTTTCGATGTTACTTGGAATGCCACTGGCTAAAAGCGCAGCTTCAACAAGCAAAGTACCAGAACCACAGAAAGGATCTACAAATGTTTGCTTGCGGTCCCAGCCCGACATTCTGATCAGGCAGGCAGCTACTACTTCATTGAGAGGAGCAGGGCCAACTGCGGTTCTGTAGCCGCGCTGAAACAACGGAATGCCGCTTGTGTTCACCGAAAGGGTTACTTCTTTGTCTTTGATGTAGAGGTCTAGCAGGACGCTAGGTTTCTTGACATCGATATTGGGACGCTCATTGGTTTTGTCTTTGAAGACATCGACAATAGCGTCTTTGACGAGCAAAAATGGATAATGTGTGTTGCTGAAAATCGGGGAAAAGATGGCGCCTTTAATGGCAAATGTTTTCTGGACATCAAAAAGCTCATGCCATTTGATACGGAGTGCACGTTTGTAGAGATCTTCTTCGCTTTGAATATAGAATTTGTCTATTTCGACTAAGACAGAGATGGCACAACGGCAATAGAGGTTGAGTTTGTAGACATCGGCCCAAGTTCCTTTGATCTGAACAGCTCTATTGAGCAGCTCGACTTCAGGATAGCCAAGTTCATTGAGTTCTTCGGCAAGAATGGCCTCGAAGCCAAAAAAACTTTTGAGTGTGATGGTGAGTAGGGTGCTTTTTGGGCTGGGTTGTGGATGCATTATTTGGGGATTCGTTAACTTTGTACAAAAGAACGAATTTGTCGAAGACCAAATACCTCTTGCCCATCCTTTTTTTTACGTTGCAGGTGTTTGCACAGCAGCGTCAGCGCGTGGGTGTGGTCTTGAGTGGCGGTGGAGCCTCGGGTGTAGCGCATGTGGGCGTGCTCAAAGCGCTCGAACAACATCAAATTCCAATCGATTATATTGTCGGCACCTCTGCTGGTGCACTGGTGGGCGCCATGTATGCCAGCGGCTATTCTCCTGCAGAAATTGAAGCCTATGTGCTTTCGGAGTCTTTTCAGCTGATGGTAAAAGGCCAGGAAGAAGCCGATCAGCAGTTTTTGTTTTACCAAGATGCATCGAGCGCCTCCATGTTCAAGTTTACGGTTTCACAGGACAGCATACTTCAAAAATCTTTGCCGCTGGCTTTTGTAGACCCTACCTACCTCGATTACGAGATGCTGAAAATCTTTGGCCTCACCAGTGTCTCTGTACAAGACGACTTCAATCAGCTTTTTGTGCCTTATCGCTGCGTTGCTTCTGCAGTTGAGACCAAAAAAAGTGTGTCTTTTGCCCACGGTAAGCTCAATCAGGTGGTGCGGGCTTCCATGACCTTTCCGCTTTATCTCAATCCGATTCGGGTCGATGGCGTGCTGTATTTTGACGGAGGGCTCTACAACAACTTCCCGATAGACGTGCTCTACAATGATTTTCAGCCCGACTTCATCATCGGCAGCAATGTATCCAAAAATTTGGCGCCGGTATCTGAACGCGACTTTCTGGGCTTACTGACGAGCATGATGACCACTCCAACTAACTACGCCATGCCGTGTGCAGAAGGTATCATCATTGAACCCAATACCAAAGTAGGCACCTTTGACTTTGCCGATGTGCAGCAGGCCATTCAAGACGGTTATGAAGCTACCATCTTGCAAATTGATAGCATTCTGAAATATGTGAGCTACCGTGCCGATTCAGCTGAGCTTGCTCAAAAAAGAGCGCTGTTCAAAAAGCAATTGCTTCCGTTGCGTGTGCGCGAGGTGCGCTCGAGCTCAGACAAAAAGCAAGACCTTCCATTTGTCAGAAACTCGATCCTTCCCAAATACAGCAAACAACTTCTAGACCATGAGACCTTGGAAAAACGCTATTTCAAGACGCTTTCGGCGTCTTATTTTAGTTTCGTCTCGCCTGTTTTAGATAGAGGTCCGGACTCAAGTGTCATCCTGAAGCTCAAAGTCAATAAAGCCAATGCTTTTCGCGTCGATTTCGGTGGGCTGATGTCTTCTAGAGCCATAAATACCGGTTATTTGAGTTTGACTTACCGTAGAGCTGGCTTTATCGGGCAACGACTTGAGGTCGCTTCATACTTTGGGAAATTTTATGGATCTGGCAAAGTAAATTATGAATTAGTGATACCGGGAAGTGTGCCGGTTTCCTTGAGTGCTTATTTTGTGCTCAATCGCTGGGATTACTTCAAGAGTTTTGCCACCTTCTTTGAAGATGTCAAGCCCTCTTTTTTGGTGCAAGAAGAGCGCTACACCGGCCTTCAGTTCAAAATTCCTACGGGCAACCATGCGGTACTCACCGCCAATACCCGCATGTTTTGGCTAGACGACTCCTATTACCAGACGGCCAACTTTACCAAAGAAGATACCGCCGATTACACCTCCTTTGTTGGGGAGAGCATGCGTTTGGCTTTTACGCAAAATACACTTAACCGCAAGCAATTTGCTAGTTCTGGAAGTTTTTTTGAGCTCAAGGCGAGTTATGTGCGTGGCAAAGAACTGACTTATCCTGGTTCAACCTCCATCACCAACGACACCAGCAGCAAAAAGCACCAATGGCTAAGCATTCAATTAGAATTATTGAGTTTTCCTTTTCAAAAGAAGCAAATGGTGAATTTTGGTTTACATGTCAAATCGGTGCTCAATAGCCAATCGCTTTTTGCCAATTATACAGCGAGTATGCTTGCCCTTCCTGGCTTGAACGTACTGCCAGATCTCGACACCTATTTCATCGCCGCCTATCGTTCTACCCAGTACGCGTGTTTTGGCACTCAACTGATTTTGAGTCCGCTTAAAAATATCGACTTCAGGCTAGATACTTATGCTTTTTTACCCATCATTCAGTTGGTACTCAATCCAGACGGCAGCTTTACCTATGCAAAGCCGCTAGACGGCAGGAGTATTTTGGCGGCTGGCCATGTCATTTACCATTCTCCAGTTGGTCCGGTTCGGGCAACACTCAATTACTTACCTAAATACGCACAGCCTTTTCAATTTCAATTGAGTTTTGGCTACCTTTTATTTAATGAACGCGCAATTCGCTAACAACATGACAAACAATTTTATCCTCAACGGTATTCAGCAAATGGGCATAGGTGTGCCAGATGTACAAGGAATTTGGTCTTGGTACCGCCAAGCATTCGGACTCGACGTCCGCATTTTTGAAGAAGCGGCGCCCGCTCCGCTCATGACCCGTTATACTGGTGGGGTAGTGCATCATCGCACAGCCACATTGGCCTTGAATATGGCTGGTGGTGGCGGCTTTGAGATTTGGCAGTTCACCTCCCGACCTACTGAAAAGGCTACTTTTGAGCCACAACTCGGCGACTACGGTGTCTTTATTTGCAAAATCAAGTCCGAAGATGTGCGCCATACCCAACAGCATTTGGTGCAAATGGGCGCAAATGTAAGTGCTGCCCACCAAGATCCTGCAGGCCGCTGGACTTGTTATGTCCAAGATCCGAATGGCAATTATTTTCAGATAGTAGAGGGTCGTTCATGGTTTAGCGCCTCCAAGCACCCGTCTAAATGTGGTGGTGTTGCAGGGGCTGTAATTGGCGTTTCCGATATGGATAAAAGCCAGCGTTTTTACCAAGATTTGCTCGGTTATGAGCAAAAAGTTTATGATGAAGCACAAGTTTTTGCCGATTTTGATTTTTTACCAAGAGGGAAGGAAGCGTTCCGAAGAAGTTTGTTGACCCATCCAAAAGTGCGCGGTGGCTACTTTGCTCAATTATTGGGAATTACGGAAATTGAGTTGGTTGAGTTGAGTTCAAAAACAGGCGCAAGAGCCATCTTTGAAAATCGTTTCTGGGGTGATTGGGGCTTTATTCACCTTTGCTTTGATGTGCAAGGAATGAACGCGCTCAAAGACCGTTGTGTCGAATTTGGAACGCCGTTTACGGTAGATTCAGACAACTCTTTTGATATGGGCGAGGCCGCAGGTCGTTTTGCGTATATCGAGGATCCGGATGGCTACTGGATTGAATTTGTAGAAACGCACAAAGTACCTATTTTCAAGAAACTCGGTCTTTACCTGAACCTCAAGCAAGGCCGTGCGCCAAAGCATTTGCCCAAATGGATGCTCAAGGCTTTGGGCCTCAATCGGGTGAAATAAGTTTTAAGCAGTCTTTTTCTTTTTAGAGCAGTCCTTTTACCCGAAGGTATTCATCTAGGCTTTCGATGTCAGAAAACAAGACCTCTCGGGCTTTGCTGCCTTGGAAGGGCCCGATGATATTCATGCCTTCTAACTGATCCACAATGCGGCCAGCACGGTTGTAGCCCAGCTTGAGCTTGCGTTGCAGCAAACTCGCCGAACCTTGCTGATTGATGACCACAATACGAGCTGAGTCTACAAACATGTTGTCGATCTCATTCATATCGATGTCGCCGCTGGCTTCTGAGCCTTCTGGCACGTATTCTGGCAAGATCAGTGCTTCAGGATAGGCGCGCTGGGCGCCAATGAAGCTACAGATGTCTTCCACTTCTGGCGTATCGACAAATCCACACTGTAAGCGCTTCATTTCAGAGCCTGTAGAAATGAGCATGTCTCCGCGGCCAATAAGCTGATCGGCACCGGACGCGTCTAAAATGGTGCGCGAATCGATTTTTGATAATACTCTAAAGGCAATACGCGCCGGGAAATTCGCTTTGATCATCCCGGTAATGACGTTCACTGACGGGCGCTGCGTAGCTACAATGAGGTGAATACCAATGGCGCGAGCCAGCTGTGCAATACGGGCAATTGGGTGCTCAACCTCTTTGCCGGCGGTCATGATGAGGTCGGCAAATTCGTCGATGAGTACCACAATATACGGCAGGTAGCGGTGTCCTTTTTCTGGATTGAGCCTGCGCGCAATAAACTTGGCATTGTATTCTTTGATGGTCCGCACGCTAGCATCTTTGAGCAACTCATAGCGTTCGTCCATCTCGATACAAAGCGAGTTGAGGGTATTGACAACTTTCGACGTGTCGGTAATGATCGCATCTTCTTCTCCCGGAAGTTTGGCTAAGAAGTGACGTTCAATTTTATTGAATAAGGTCAGTTCTACTTTCTTCGGATCGACCAAAACAAACTTGACCTGTGCAGGGTGTTTTTTGTATAGGATGGAAATCAGAATAGCGTTTAAGCCAACAGACTTCCCTTGCCCAGTGGCACCAGCTACCAATAAGTGGGGCATTTTGGTGAGGTCAAAAACATATGTTTCATTGGTAATGGTTTTGCCCATCACAATGGGTAGTTCGCCGTCGAAATGTTGGAATTTATCTGAGGCAATGAGCGAGCGCATCGAGACCATTTCTGGATTAGAATTCGGTACTTCAATACCGATGGTGCCTTTTCCTGGTATGGGCGCAATGATGCGGATGCCGAGTGCCGAAAGGCTGAGTGCGATGTCGTCTTCGAGGTTTTTGATTTTGGAGATGCGAACGCCGGGTGCGGGTACAATCTCGTAAAGTGTAACAGTGGGCCCTACGGTAGCCTTAATTTTTGCGATGTCTATTTTGTAATGTGAAAGCGTCTCCACAATGCGGTCTTTGTTGTTCTCGAGCTCTTCTTTGCTCACTGCTACGCCAGTCGAGACGTATTCCTTCATGAGTTCTAGCGGCGGCAAGAGATAGCCCTCTAGGTCTTTGGTGGGGTCGTATTCGCCGTGCTCACTGACCAATTGGCTGGCCAAGATATCTTCGTCTGCAATCGGAAGCGTTACTGGTGGCACCACAACCGGGTCTTCGCCCACTTCGATTTCAAAATCTGAACTGAGCATATTTTCCTCTATTGGCGCAACAGGGATGTCTTTTTTAACTTGAACAATAAGTTCGCTTTCTTCGTCAAAAACATCATCGTCCTCGTCGTCGCCGTCGTCAAAAACTACCGGTTGCGAGATTTCGTCTGCTTTGATTTGGTCTTCTTTGATGGTGTTCACCACATAAATGTCATCAAAAGGCGCTGCGGCATCGGCAAACTGTTCGTCAGCTTCGGTTTCAGCACTTTCTGCTGAGCCAAATAAGCGCTGTAGCAAGGCGCGGTAGTTGGGGCTAAACTGCAAGGAGGTCAGGACAAAAAAGGCAATGACGTGCATGAAAAGCGTGCCGAACCCACCAAATGTGAGCTGCAGCCATTCGTTGGTGAAAAAGCCAAATGCGCCCCCTGCATAACTGATTTGCGGACTAAAAAAGCCCAAGAATATGGAGCCCCAAAGTACATAGCTGATCACAATACTCGTGGTGCGCACCAAAGGCACCAAGGCCGTGCCAAATAAAATTTTGAATCCGCCAATAAATAAAAGAAACACGAGACCAAAAGAAGGTAGACCAAAGCCACGATGAATGAGCAGGTGAGAGGTCCAGGCACCAAATTTACCCAACCAGTTTTCTACGGCTGGTAAATCAGAATTGAAGATGTAAGCAACAAAACTGCGGTTCAGGAGTTGGTCTTGGTCTTTGGCCCAAGTGAAAAGATAAGAGACACAAGCCAAAAATAAATAGATGCTGAGCAAACTCAGAACGGCTCCTGTAAATAGCTTGATTTTTGGTAGGTTGAGGCGTTCTAGCAAGCCAATTTTAGGCAGGTTTTTGCGCGCAGCCTGAGTCGTTTCCTTCGGACGCTGTGGTTCTTCTTCGCGTTTTTTTGGTCGCGAAGCGCTAGGTGCTTCGGTTTTTGGAGCAGGTTGTGCGGCTGATTTAGGGATGTATTCGTTTTCTTCCATGAGGCTTTAGCGTCTAATCAAACGAAAATACAGCAAAGGGGTACATGAAAAATAAAATAAGAGCAAACCTATAAACAGCAAGCTGTTAGTTAATCTTGGCTAGGGCTGTATTGATTGGTTTGCGACCACTCTAAAAAGGCCGCTAAAGGCAATACTTTGTATTTTTTATCCGGCACAAATAAAGAAAACGGTGGCTGCCGTTGGTCTACTTTCTGAAGCTCAAAAGCCATGTAGCCAAAATCGGTAGGTATTTGCCCTTTAACAGGCAAGCCCGGCGCTCCTTCGAGTCCAACAAAATAGTGGGCAGGTATGGATTTTGAATAGTAAAGCAACACATTTCTATCCGGATATGCTAAATTAGCTTCGCGGCATTTGAGACCGGCAATCTGTTGCCATTGTTTGTTTTTATGCAGTTGGTAAGTCTCTTCTGCTTTGGCTGTGTCATTGATCTGAACAGCAAAAAAGAGTCCGTCGATTTCAATCAATGAAATTAATTTTTGTCGACCTAGATGATGTATGCTTTCTTGTTTCTTTCCGTCGGACATGATGTAGTTGTACCGAACCAAAGAATCAAGGGCATAGATAAATAGCTTTCCTTCTATAGTGTCTTTTTTCATGTGGTCAATAGACACCAAATTGTATTCGAGGCTCCCGGTAAAAGGTTTTTGTGCAACAGCGCGTTGGGCGAGGATAGCAAACAAGGAAAGATAGACGAACTTCAGCATAAACAAAGCTAAGAATACTTATTTTTAAACGATGAAAAGCTTTCTGATTATTTATGCTTTGGCTCTTTTATTGAGCTGTTCGAATGATTCAACCCCATCTAAAAAACTTCAAAAAGCAACCAATCAAGCTACTAGACCTGATTTCAAGGTCGATTATAACAAAATGTTCCGACCCAACTATCCGAATACGGAATACCTTCAGCCTGGTATCTATAAAAGCGAAGCATATTTTCGAGACGAGGATGAGCTCGAGCAGGACTTCTTGAACGATTCTTGGCTCGGTATTTTTAAAACCAAACAAAATTGGTTTTTGCTTCCAGTGAAGCCTCAGATTGAGACCGTATTTGATGGCATCATCGATGATGCGGAAGCTGATA
>JACCDH010787049.1_pt1 | contig 54544 bp, 49 predicted proteins | sample 7442481 | NCBI WGS metagenome assembly JACCDH01 (sample SAMN15323433, study PRJNA562643) | freshwater metagenome | isolation source: river surface water | place: USA:Blue River Watershed | collected 2017-08-15
ACCTTCTGCATCAAAATCATCGTGCTGTGTAGATACTACAATCGCATCGATTCTTACTGGTTGGTTTTGATCATTGTACTCTAAAGTTACCTGAGACTTGGCATCTGGTCTTAAATATTTAATCGCCTTGTTCTCTCTTCTTAATGCAGCCAGCTCAATTAAGATCTTGTGCGCTAAGTCCAAAGCCAATGGCATATAATCTTCTGTTTCATTTGTTGCATAACCGAACATCATACCTTGGTCACCTGCTCCTTGCTCTTCTTTTTTCTTTCTGTCCACCCCTTGGTTGATATCCGCCGATTGCTCGTGAATAGCAGATAAAATACCACAGCTATTCGCTTCAAACATATATTCACTCTTAGTATATCCAATCTTTCTGATTACCCCTCTTGCAATTTCCTGTACATCTAAATATGCTTTTGACTTTACTTCACCAGCCAATACTACCTGACCTGTTGTTACTAATGTCTCACATGCCACTTTAGACTGTGGATCAAAAGCTAAAAAATTATCAATTAAAGCGTCAGATATCTGATCCGCTACTTTGTCTGGATGTCCTTCAGAAACACTCTCTGAGGTAAATAAATAAGGCATATTGTATTATTTAGATGTTGTATTCATTACATAAATAAAATGATAGATATGTAAAGATAAATTTCATGATTATGATTTCAAAGTTTTTAAATAAAAATCGAATTGTTCATCAACAAAATGTGAACGTGAATATATTTCTCTATTTGACATAGCATTGATGGACATTCGTTTAATCATATTTTTATTCAAAACAAAATTCACGATAATCTTGCTAAATTCTAAAATATCCATTTCTTTAGAAATAGAGTCAATAAGTACTCCATTAAATTGATTTTGAATTAAATCTGTAATTCCTCTCTCTTTATAAGCTAAAACTGGTATACCCATGGACAATGATTCTATAACACAAACTGGTAATCCTTCTTTTTTACTTGGAAAAAAAAATATGTCTGTAATTGAAAGATATTTCGGTATTTCTGATGAAAAGCCGATATTAATTATTCCTTTAGAATTCATAGCTGCTTCTTTATTTGATAATCCAGTTTTATGAATTGGATCAAATCCTCCAATTAGTAATAACGCAATTTGGTTTGGAAATATTTTATTCAAATTATTATAAACATTTACAACTATGTCAAAACCTTTAAATTCTACAAAACGACCAACGTATGTAATTACAAACTTATTATTTATCCCTAGTTTGATTTTTTCGTCAATTATATTTCTAATTGAGAAATTAGTTTTATCAAATTGATTGATATCACAACCTAAGCCTTTTGAATTCAACTTTACTGTTTTTAATTTAAATTTTTTTTTTGTTATCATAAAATCTAATTCATTAATTAATATGATTTTATCTAATTTAATAAAACAAAAATTTTCTATGAGAAAAAACAATAGTCTTTTAATCCCTTTTGTTGAATTCATTCCAAGTCCATGAAATGTTCCAATATACTTTATATTACAAGACCTATATATGATAGTTGGCAAAATACCAGTTGTAAAATGTGCATGAACCAATTTTGGTTTAATTAATGATATTATTTTGTGTATTCTTAATGACGACTTGAGTAAATTAAAAATAGAAAATGACCTCGGTATTTCTATTAGATGAAAAGTAATATCTAAATTTGAATAATTAAATTTATCATTTGTTTGAATAATTTTACTACTTGAACAAATTACGTGAACATAAAAAGTAGAAGATAATTTAATCGCAATTTCTGCTAAAAAATTATTAAAACTTCCATAATCAGTAATTACAAAAACAAAATTATCTTTTTTCATTCTTTTTTATTAAATAATAATACTCACATGCTAAACGCTCACTAGCTTTTGAATTAATAATAAAAAAATCAAGATATTTTAAAGGAAAAAATAACCAAGAAATTATAAACCTTACAATTAAATTAAATTTTTTGTATATTGTTAAATTTGAAAGTAAATCTCTAATAATCCAATTTATCGTTGAAAAAGGTCCAGAGCTAACACCCTTATAAATGATTACACCATAATCAGTAGTTAATTGTAAAATCCCCATTTGAGTATATCTAAAATAATCATGAGGATCAGCATGAAAACCCTGCAAAAAGGGAACTTCTAAATATAAGTATCCATTTGGCTTAAGAACACGAAAAGCTTCTTTTAAAGCTATATCAGGTGAATGCAAATGTTCTAAAACAGCTTGCATAATAATTGTGTCAAAAGAATTATTATTAAAAGGTAAATTATGGGCATCGCCAACTATATCAACATTAGGACCAGCAAGTATATCTAAATTTATAACATTACCTTTACGATATTTCCATAGTTTTGACCCAACACCATTAAAATCACCACTACCAATATTTAAAATCTTATAATTTTTATTAAATAAAATTTCGCTAATAAGTATATACTTCTTTTTTGATATAATATTTAATATTGGTAGTGGTGGGATTAAAATTTTAATTAGCCAACTTAATTTACCTTTTTGATAACTAGATCCATATCCTCCTGCCATAAATATTTAATTTAAAAATTTTTCCACACCAAATTATATTTATTAATTGTGTTTGTTAAAGAATAATTATTTGCTATATGTTTATGACAAGAATAAGACAAATTTTTGTAAGTAATATAATTATTAAAATATAAATTCATTGTGTAAGAAATATAATCTGATAGTTTATGGTAGTCATTCGTATTCAAAACATAACCAAAACTAGATACAATTTTTCTAGAGTCTCCAGTATCAGTAACAATATTTGGTTTTCCAAAATACATACTTTCCATAACTGCATTAGGAAAGGCTTCACTATTTGATGATGAAATATGAAAATCTATTTTAGTATAGAATCCATACAAATTGTCTGATTTTTCTTCAAAGAAAATTTCGTAATTTAATTTTACAATATTAAGTTGCTTAAGAAGATTTTTAAGATTAATTTCATTGAGACCTGTTCCAACTAAAATAAATTTAATTTTAAGGTTTTTAGGTAAATTATTTATTGCTAGTAATAAAGTATCAATTCCTTTTTGCTTATCAAATCTTGATATTATGCCATATGTTACGTGATCACTTTGTGACTTATTAAATATTAAATTATCATTATACAAAAAGGAATATTTACTATTAATGAAATTTGGAATTAATATAAAATTTTTGTGATTAAATCCAAACCTTTTATGTTCATTGATTGATTTTTCAGACGGACATATAATTATATTCGGAATAAATGAAAAGAGAGAAGATACTCGAGCAGAAAACCAACTTAAACTAGAGATGGTTGATTTATTAGGCAACCCATTTCTTATATTCCAAAAAAGTTTTGATCGGATAAATAATAATTTAAAAAGTAATCCGAACATATCACTTATATACAACCATGTCTGAATAATTTCAGGTTTAAATGTTTTACAAAATCTAATTGACTTTAAAAGTGTTATTTTACCATTGTAAAAATAATGAAATTTTATATCATTTTCAATTAACACATTGATCAAATTATCATTAGATATTTTTAAAATTAAAACGCGATGTTGATTATTATTAATCTTAGTGTCTTCAAGAATTAAATTAGCTAAAAATCTTTGGGTACCACCCGTTGAAAAATCATTAATGATGTGTAAGATTCGCATTTAAATAGATATTATTTGATAATGTAAGTACCCCTTTTCTCCTACAGGTTAAAAGTAAGATTTTCACTTAACTTCTAAACTGTCATTGAAATAGGGACACTTACAATAATAAAACTTGAGGTTTTATTTTTTCGTGTATACCACTGTAATCGATGTTAATTTGGCAATGAAATAAACAGGTATTCGATTAATAAAAAAAGAAAAATATTTTTTGATGATAGGAAATTTTACATAAAATAAATTTGATGTAAAACTAAAGTCATGTAAAAGACTTGTATCTAAGCTTCGAAAATAATCAAGTTTTCTATAAAAGCAATTATTTTGTATGTAAAAAAAACGTTCTTGTGCCATTTTATAATCAAATTTATAGAAAAAATATAAATATAAAAATTGGAATTTTTTTGGTAGAATATGCAAAAAAGGAAGTTTGATATGAGGCTCAATTATAATTTCTTTGGTTGGAAAACATAAAATTAATTTACCGCCAGGCTTTAAAACACGTAAATTTTCTTCAATATAATGTTTTATGTCTTTTACATGTTCAACAACTTGATTACTTACAACATAATCGAAGAAATTGTTATCAAAGGGAAGTTTTTCATGCAAAGAAATTATCTTAACTCTGTTCTGTTTAATTAATAATTCTGAAATATCTTTAATTTTATTAATTAGACCAGTTTTATGAAGATCAGAAATATCATAACCATGAATGTCAAAATTATTATCTAAAAATAATTTCATTAATTTTCCAGTTCCACAACCTGAATCAAGTACCTTAATTTGATTATTGTTATTAGAAAAGTTTGAAATTAAATTTAAAATGTGTATATGAGTAGGATGAATTTTCATTTAATTTTATAATTTAGATAGATTTAAATTTATTTAAAATAATTTTATTTTCTGCGATATCATCGAAAATGTTAGTATGTGTAATTATAAACACTAATAAACTGTACTTTTCCGTTAGATATGAAATGCCATTTTTGACTAAAATTTGAGATTCAAAATCCATAGCACTAGTAGGTTCATCTAAAAATACAATTTTTCTATTAAAACTAAATGCTTGTGCTAAAGATAATCTTTGTATTTGACCGCCCGATAGCTCAATAAATTCAAATCCATTACTATTATTTATTAATAGATCATCTATTTTAAATGCATTTTGAATATCATAATATAGTTCAGTATTTTTACAATGATCAAATAAACCTATTTTGAAATTTAAAATTCCAAAATTTGAATTTTGTTCAAGATAGAAAATATTATCATAATATTCATTAATTGAATGGTTAATATTAATATCGTTTAAGTATATATTACCTTTAACAGGTTTTATTAAACCTGCAATTACTTTAAAGAATGTAGTTTTTCCTGCACCATTCTCACCTAAAATTAAATTTATACTAGATGAGTGGAATTTAAAAGATAAATTATCTAAAACTAACTTATTCTCATAATTATACATAATATTAGATACAGACAATACAAAATTTTTATATAAATTGAAATTAATCAGCTTTTGGGGGATAGGGGTGTCTTCAAGCAAAATTTCAAGAATCGGTGATGAATAACTAGAGCTTAATTTTATTTGATTTAAAGAAGATTGAATTTTATTGAAAGATGGTAAAAATTTATAAATTGCAATAATTGTTAGAATTAATTCTGCAGTATTAATAAAATTAGATTTTAGTAAGAAAAATAAAAATCCTAACAATAATAGAAGTATCAAATCTGTAACTAATTTAGGAAAATTTGATAACAAAACATACTTCGATTGTGCTTTAGAGTAAATATGTGACGAACTTTGGGTCTCCAATTGTAGTGATTTGATATTTTTTGTAATTTTATAAAATATAAATGAATCAAAGAATGCATTAAAAACTTTTATTAAATTATTATAGGATGTTGATTTTTGATTACCAATTTTAAAAACTTTTGATTCTGTAAGTTTAATTACGATTGCAAAGAAAAGTAAAATTAAAATGAAAAGTATAATTGTAAGAAATCCAATTTTGTAAATTAAAAAAATTAATATTGAAGATAATAGAATATATTCAGAAAATACTATTGTATACTGTAGTAAAATTCCATATGAAATTTGTGAAACAGATTCTGACATTATATTTATAATACTTGATTTACCTTTTGTAATTATTTTTGTATAATCAGTAATTAAAAGCTTTTCAAATAACTTCTCTCTCAACCATATATCATTTTTAAAAACAATTAGATTTTGAAAATATAATAATAATAGGTTGAAAAGAATTTTAAAAACAATAAGCACAAATAAAAAACAAAAATCATGATAAAAATTATTCTTAAATAATCCTAAATAATTAATAATGTAATTTAAGGATGTGTCGGCTGGAATATTATTAATTAAATATTTAGATAAAAAATTAGAAATTAAAAATAAAACAAAAAGATCAAAAATCGATAATATAAAATTAAAAATCACGAAAAAAGGTAAAGTCTTTATTATCTTATGATTTGTAATATACTTTAATTTATAGATAGAAATATAATTTGTCATTATTATAAATTAAAGTTCTTAAATATATTTAAAATTTTGGGATATAACAATTTACTATAAATTAAAAAAAACATAAACGGCGCTATCATTGCAAATTGTCTAGGACCAATTGAATCAGTTTCAAAACTTCTTATATAGTATGGATAAAAAATGAAACAAATTGTAAAGAGTATAAATAATCTATTTTTAAAAATATATACCCAAAATAGTTTAAACATTGAAAAATAAATTATAAATATAAATGATAAAATATACCAATATGGTGAATATTCTGAATGAAAATAAAACATATTAAATGGGAAAGGGCCATAATAGAACTTCAAAATCTTTAAAAAAAAAGAAGTATCAATTATATATAATTGCAAAAAATTAAAAATGTAAAATGTAAAATTAGTAAAGTAAACAACTATAAATGTAAATGATAAAAAAAAGTAAACCAATTTTTTGGAAAAATTTTTTAAATTTACAATAAATCCAATGATAAGAAAAATAGCAAGAAATCTTGTAAAAATAATAACCCATAAGATGAAGAATAATTTAAAAAAATAAATTAAGTTAAGTTTAATTTTTTGAATACTTAATAATAAATCAATAGCAATAATGATTAAATATACTAAAACGTCATCTCTTAAAAAGGAGTTATGAAATATTGCTAATGGATAATAAAAATTTAAAAATAAAATGTTAAATGTAATTAATCCATGAGAATAGTTAAGACTTGATAAAATTTTCTTTAATGAAAAAGTTGCATAAATCAAAAATATAAATTTTAATAGAACTATATTGAAATAATTAATTCCAAAAAAAAGATAAGAAGTTGCAACTAACAAAGGCCAACCAAAATTATTGTATGACGAGGGAAGTGATAATATTTTAATAAAAAAATCTTCTTTAAATAAGTTTTCAAAAACTATTTTCGTATTCTCTTGCCACAACAATTCATCTTTTCCAATTACAATATTATCAAAACCAAAATCATATATAAAATATTGAAATAAAGTAAGCAAAATTCTAATCAATAAAATAAAAATTATACTTTTATTCACTTCTATAAATAATATTAAATAAATTATCTCCTAAATCATTAAAATATAACTTATTTTCAAAAAAATTATTAAAATTTATAAAATCATTTAAACATATATTATTTTTTGAATGATCAACATGAAATTTAAATTGTTGACAAAATATATTTACAATTTTTTTTATAAAATTATTTCTAACTTTATGGGTAAAATTAATATCACTAATGCTAAATTCACACATTAAATCATTAAAATTTGAATTACAATAAATACTCGTTAATTTTTTATCTGAATTGAAATAGCTCAAATCTGTAATAAAACAATTGGACAACTTTGAATTAGTTAAAATTTCTGGATCATTTCTACGATCAACACATATAACATTTAGAAAACCTAAAATAAGTAAATCAAGTGCAAAAGTTGATCCAAAATGAATTATATATTTATAGTTTTCTTTTTCTATTTCTGTGAAGTTATCTCTCCTTATTTTTAATAAATTTAAAAAATTAGACTTACTATCTATAATTTCACTTGGGTGTGGTCTATAATGAATTGTGAAATTTTTGGTATTTAAATAACTGATTAATTTCAACATGAAGTCATAATCTTTTTCTACTTCTTCTTTAAAGTGTTTATATTTTTTTTTGTGTTTAATAAAATTAATATAACCTAATTCATTTTTCATAGAAGATAAAAAAATACTCACATTTAATTTTGTATTATAACCAAAGCTGCTGATAATTAAAATTTTATTTGTATTTGTATTTGTATTTGTATTATTGATCAATCCAACATTTATCTGTTTAAAATAATTAATTCTTGGGTGACCAGTTACAATAATTTTATTTCTTAATAAATAATATTTAAATTTAGAAAAAGATTTTTTTATATTAACATAGGGTAACCAAATTTTATTAATTAATACTAATGTTCTAAGTGGAAATCTTCTTCTAATTAAATCCCTTGAATTATATGGTACCCATGCTTCTTCTTCTAATAAGATTAAGAAATTACCTAAAATTTTTAAAAAAAGAATTTTATAAAAAAAATATCTTTGCGCTGACTTTAATATTATTACACCTGGTTGAATTTTACCTTTTAAAATTTTAGATATTATTACATCAGTATTTCCAAAAATTACATTATACCTCTCTAAATCAATATAATTTTTAATAAGCCATAATTTGGGTCCTAGTTCTCTATTTTTAAATTCAATTGGAATGTATAAATTCATGATAGTTAATAATGTTCTTTACTAGACTAAATTTTTTTTCCAACTTTTCCAAAAACTAATTTCGATTTTATTTTATTTGAAATTTCTAATACTATCATATTTCTTTGACCATTATTTCCAACAATTCCTTGATGAATCATATTTGTATTGAATATAGCAAAATCAGTTTGAGAAACCTTTAAGTCCACATATTTATAATTAGTCACAATTTCATTTAATCTATCTCTTTGGATTTTATCACAGTTATAATTACACCATCGTGGTAATGTGTATAACCACACCCTATTGAATATATTTTCATTAATATTTTCATCTAGCCCAATAAAAATTTTAATTCTATCGCCAACACTGTCATGGTGAACATTTTCGCTATTTCTAGTACCACTTGAATTACCATTGCAAGAAAAAAAGAAAGCTTTGTCAAAATTCCAGTCTCCATTTAGAATACTTGTAAAATTATATTTAGTTTTTTCTAATTGCTGAACAAAATTTACAAATTTTGTATTGTCCTCAATTGTTTCAATAAAAAGATCTTTCGACTTTAAATTTTCTTTAGAATAATGGAGTAATTTTTTTAAATATTCAATGCTCAAAAAATCATTTTTAAAATTTTCAGCAATATGTTGTCTTCCTTGTTTACCATCAATTAATGGTATTGTTAGGTTGTTAATTTTTTGTATCATAAATTATATATTATTTTACCAAATTGTCCATCCACCATCAATTATAATATTTTGTCCAATAATTTGTCGACTAGCTTCACTTGACAAAAGAATGATTGCGCCTCTCAAATCTGATTTATCTTGCATTTGATTAGATGGACAAAGATACTCAAATCTTTTTACAAATTTTTCATTTTGGCCATCAAAAATTCCTCCAGGAGTTATACTATTCACTCTTACATTGTATGGTGCTAGAAGTGCAGCTAAATATCTTGTCAAACCTAATATTCCAGTTTTACTTACGCTATATGCTACAGGCTGACTTATACCTGTATCTTGGTATATTAAGTGATGAGGACTAACAATTCCATATAATGAAGAAAAATTAATAATTGAACCTTTTTTATTTTTTTTCATATGATTCCCAATAATTTGACATCCAAGAAATGTTCCAGTTAAATTTACTTCTAAAATCATGTTCCAATCTTGGATATCAAAATCGAAAAAATCAGAATTATAATTTGGACTTCTTGAGGCATTTGTAAAAGCGGCATTATTAATAAGTATATCAACTTTACTTGATATATTATTAACTATAAAAAATAATAAATCTTCCCAGCTAGATTTTTTAGTAACATCATGGAAAACTACTTGGATATTGTTATAACCTAATTTATTCAATTCAAATTTATTTTTTTCTGCCTTTTCTATATTAAAATCAGTTAAAATAACCTTTGCACCATGTTCACACAATGCTATTGCATGCTCTAGTGCCAATAAACCACCTCCACCAGTAACTATTGCCACTTTGTTTGTTAAGTTAAAATCAGATATCATAAAATTCTTTTATTTTTTCACATAAAAAAAAATCAAATTCATTATCTATATCATGAGCTTCAATTCTTGGTATTTCAAAAACTTTAAATACTGACTCTGACCAATGATTAAATTTATACAAAGAACCTGTTTTAATCCAATATATTGCAGGTGAAAGCGAAAGAACTTTGGGAGCAGACTGTCTAGAAGATATAATCTTATTAGGTTTAATTGCTATTCTAGCAATATCATTTTCTACAGTTACCATATTAAAATATGGATTTCTTTCTGATTCATAAGCAGTAATAATACAATCTACATTATTTTGGTGAACTGCAAAATTATAAAATTCATTTATAGTTTTATGAGTCAAGTTTGGTACAGTCACATCAAAATCAACTAAAACGTCTGAATTACTATTAAACAAAGTTTTATACCTATTATTACTATCTATAAATACATCCCATTTATTTGCATTGTCTGTTGCTAAATCATTAGACCTTAAGATTTTTATTAATCTATGATTTTCGTCAATAGAATCAAGTATTTCCGAAGAATCACAACTTATAATAATTGTATTTAAAAAATTAAGTTTGTATAACAAATTAAGTTTATTTAAAAACAAGGGTAATCCATTAAAATTTCGTATATTTTTATTTTTTACACCTTTTGAGCCAGTTCTTATTCCAATATGTCCAATTATTTTCATAAATCTAATAAATTGTTATCTGTAGCTAACTTAATTAATTCTAAATTTTTCAATCCTTCTTCGAAAGAACAAAGATGTTTATTTTTACAAGATATAAAATCTAATAAACATTGTCTAATTCTATCATTTCTCATCTGAAAAGAATAATCATAAAGTACATTTTTGTCAATGAAAATCTGCTTTTGAACTAAGTCAAGAAGCAGGTCATTTTTTTCAAATATTATTTTAATAAACCTACTAATGTTTTTTTGATGATAATCTAAACTTATACTAACTAATACTTTTGAATTAGAAAAATATAATATTTTTGCAACATCATCAGTATCTATATTAAATATATTAGTATTAAATATCATTGATGAAAGAGTTGTTGATTGGCCAAAAAATAAAGTAGTAATATCTAATTCATGTGACAAATCATACAAGACACCCCCACCTAAAGATTTTTTTGAACTCATAGTTTGTGTATAATCTCTATCAGGTCGCCATTGTGTTAAATCTTGCCCAACCTCAATATTTACATGTAAAATCTTCCCGAAAGACCCATTACTTATTAAATCTCTTAAATAAATAATCCCCAGATCAAATCTAAGATCAAAACCAACTTTAATTCTTTGTTTAAATTTAGGGCTTAAATTTCTAAAGGCAATTAAATCTTCAATTAAACCCATTGGTTTTTCTAAATAGATATCAAAATCATAATTTATTGCAAATTCCTGTAATTCTAAGATAATTGATAAATGTCTTGACGTTTCACTTGCTACTATGACATGAGTGGGGTGAAAAGTTGTGAATGCATCATCAATTGAGTTAAATAAATCTTGTGTATCTAGATAGATTGTATTTAAATTTCTTCTAGAAAGAATGGCGATTTTTGAAATCCCTATTTCCTTCAAAATTTCAAAATGACGTTTGCCAATTGATCCGAAACCAATAATTAAAATTTTATAATTCACTTAATTTATTTGAATTTAAAATAAAGTCAATTGCTTCTCTAACTGCACCATACCCCCCTTTATTTTTACAAATAATATTTACATTTTGAAGTACTAAAGATTGAGCATTACCTACGGCAAAAGAAAGAGAAACATATTTAATTATCGGAATATCATTTGTATCATCTCCTATAAATGCTACTTGAGATGGAAGGATATTAAATTTTTTGATAATCTTATCTAATGATTTAATTTTATCTTCTGAATTTAGAACGCAAAAATCAAAATTTAACTTTTCAGAGCGACGCTTTACAATTTGACTATTCTCAGACGTAATAACACCAATAATGAAACCATTTTTTTTTGCTAAATGGATACCCCTTCCGTCTATATGGCTAAAAGATTTTGTCTCTTCTCCCTTAATTGAATAAGTTGTGGTACCATCTGTCATAGTACCATCACAGTCTACACAAACTAATTTAATTTTCGATGCTCGTTTAATTGCTTCAACCTTATCAATTTTAAAAATCATTTTTGTTAAATTTATGATCAACGTTAATATTCTTATTCAAGGTTTTTCCTAAAATTTGATTTAAATCTTTAGGCAATATTCCACCTCCAGGTTGTTTAAATTCTACCATATCTTCCGTTATAACTGTACCCAAATCAAGTTGTCTAGAAGATACACATGAATAAGAATGCTTTAATCTGTTTTTTTCTTCTATAGGGCTAAGATTTTTATCAGAAATACCAATTGCCTTATAAACGGACTGTATGTATTTTGATATCAATTCTAAACCTCTATCCTCTACCGAAGAAATATGATCTGCCCCTTTCATAGTTCTATCTAAAGTATAATGTTTTTCGACAAAACAACCTCCAAAAGCTATTGAAGCTGCAGGAATTACAACTCCTTTATCATGCGAGCTATATCCAACAAGAACATCTAATTCATTACTAAATCTCTTCATTACACTTAAATTAACTTCATCGTCAGGTGTTGGATAGCTTGTTGTACATTGAAGCAAGATAATATTATTATTTATTTTTTTTATTTTATCAATAAGATTTTTAACTTCAAGAAATGTATGCATTCCAGTAGAAATAATTAAAGGTTTCCCATAAGATGCGACATATTCCACTAATGGATGATGATTAATAAGCGGACTCGCAATTTTATGGTAAGAAACATTAAGAACATTATTTATAAAATCAAATCCTGACTTGTCAAAACCACTAACATTAAAATCAATCTCTATCTCTTTTGCATACTTTTGCAATTCAACTAATTGTGAATCTGAAAACTCAAGAAAATTTTTATGTTCACCATAAGTTGCACCAAAAGAGTTATCATTCAAATAAGGTGAATTTAAATATTCTAATGTATACATCTCATTGATAGTCCTTTTCTGAAATTTAACAGCATCAGCACCACAGTTTTTTGCACGAAAAATCAACTCTTTTGCTATATCGATATTTCCATTATGATTTATACCAATTTCAGCCATCAAATACGGAGGCTCGCCAAAGCCTATATACCTATTTTCGGTTAATTTGATTTTTTTCATTTCTATATATTTAATTTATTAACAAAATCTTGAACAATAGTTTGAGGACGAGTGATTGCAGAACCTACAACAACTGCTTGACATCCCATTTTAATAAAATCAACAGCCTGTTGAGTATTGGAAATCCTTCCCTCTGCTATCACTGGTATTTTTACGTATTTTAACATTTGTTCTACCAATAAGTAATTTGGTGAACCATTTAAAAAATGTTTAGTTTCAGGGGTATATCCATTAAGTGTAGAGGATATTAAATCAGCACCAGCCTGCTCACACATTTGTGCATCATATAGTGTTGCAATATCCGCCATTATATAAACATCTGGAAAAGTATTTTTAATATATGAAATATATTTATAGCCATCCATTTTTGACTTACTCCTAACAGTTCCATCAATTGCAATAATTCTACATCCAACATTGTATAGGTTTAAAACATCGTATTCATTAATAGTGATCCCCACAGATCCATCTTGAAATGTACTTTTTATTAAACCTATTAAAGGTAAATCAATTTCACATAGAATTTTAGAAACCCTCGAAAGTCCAGCAGTCCTAATTCCATTAGCTCCGCCCATTAACGCACATTTAGCAAAATTTAATACACTCTCATCATCATTGAAAGGGCTTCCAATCTCGGCTTGACATGAGACAATTAAACCTTTAATCTCGGAATTTAAATTTTGTTTCATAAATTATGAAGTTTTCACTTTCTAAAATTAATATAAGCTCATCTGAATTAAAATTTGATATTTCAATAGCTTTTGAAAGATATGATTTATCAACAATAACATTAGAAATTTTGTCATTATATAACATTTCTAAATCCCATTTAAGAAAAGGATAAGATGAAAAATATTTATTATTTATTACTAAGTTATCTTGACCAGCAGTATACTCATATGATCTGATACCATAACCCAAACATATTGGCAAAGTGGCAGCTCTAAAAGGAATCCCATACCAACTTGCATTATTAAAGTAATTGGGCTTTGTTGAAAGGAGATTTAATAATTCAGAATTATTATTTCTAAAATTCAAAGGATTTTTAAAAAAGTAAAATAAAATATTAATAAATAACACTAATATGGTAATTGGATATGAAATATAGTTAAAACTAATAGCATAAAAAAGTGGCAAAATTAAATAAGTACTAAATGAAATATATCTCCAACATTCCCCTAGAAAGGCGAATTTACGAAACGAGGTGAAAACAAATAGAGAAAATATGACAAAATATAAAATCTTTAATTTATTAATTATTTGATTAAAAGAACTAATATCATTTGTAAAATCTATAAAAAAAGAAAGAAAAGGTAGCAAAAAAAAAGAAAAATATGGAAATGATTCAATCAGTGGTCTAGCAAACAAGCTTTTAATTAATACAATAAATTTACTGTCGTTTTTATTGAAACTCCAATAAGTATAAAAATACTTGTAAAGGAATTGGATTTGCTTTATACAACTTTGAAGAAATTCATTTGGGTAAATCAAAAGTGAAACAATTATAATAATAAAAAAAACCAAGATGGCGAAATTAAAATTAATAATACACAAAAATGGCAAAACAACAAAAAACCAAGTTTGTCTGGAAAAATACGATAGATTTAAACTAATAAACGATAAAGCAATTATTAGTGCCTTAATGATAATATTTAATTCAAAAAAAATGAAAAAATAAAAAATTAATGAATTTGTTATGACTCCAAGAAATCTAGGCTGCAATGACAGATATTGAATCCTCGATTTATCAAACAGTAAATTATCGGGAGATGTTAAAAAAAAAGCATAAAACATTACTATTTCAAAAAAATCAATTTCTAAAAATAAAAAACTTATTGAAATAATAAAATTTAAAATTATGTAAAAAATATAATTAGGTAACCAAGAATATTTAAACAACTGTGACTTAGAAAAGAAAAAATTGATAAAGTTAAAAAATATCGATGGCCAAATTACTGGACCTCCGGATAAAATACTTCTTTTGTCATAATCTCCTGATCTGTTGGATTTGAAAAAATTTGATAAATAAAAATAAAAAACAGAGTCATTCATTATTCCATCTTTGAAATAACTGTTAATTTCTGATTTTTTTACGATTAGATAACGAAATATAACACTAAAAAAAAAGGAGATAATGATAACTAATATTTTCATAAATGATTTATTACTAGGAAAATTTGAAATAATTTATTCTATTTAGAAAATACACCTGAATAACATGCTTCTTCTTCATGAAAAAAATCTAAAATCAACCCATTTGATTGTCCCAAATTAATAAAATCCAATTTCGAAAAACGTTGAGCATTACTTGGCGCGTACCAATCGAAATTCGTACTCTTACTCAGTTGAAAGCCCCAATCTTCTTTCCAAAAACATTTTAAAAAATTCCAATAAATAAATCTCTGAATATCATATTCTCCACCTTTGATTCCCAGTAATGGAATTTCAGGAGATTCGAATTTAATATTTAATTCACTTAAGCGTTTTCCAAGTTCAGTTAATTGTTCAGAAAATTCCCACATTTTATCTTTTGATATATTATGTGTTTCTTTTCTAAAATAATCATCAATTAGTTCTCTTGGTAAGGCCTTTTTAGCATAAACATAACAAGCAAAATGACCACTATTTGAAGTAATTTCGGAAAGGTGTTTAAAAGTATCTATTGGATTTTGTGTATGCATAATTACTTGGTCACAAACAGTAAAATCAATACATGCTTTTTTTAAACCAGTTTCAGCTATATCTCTTTTTAAAAAAAATAAATTTTTATACGTTTTGAAATTTTTAGCAGCTATTTCAAGCGAATTAGAAATATCAATTCCAATTACAATTGCATGTGGGGCAAGTTTAGCAAACCAAGCTGCCTTGTAGCCTAAACCACATCCAGTATCAATTATAATTCTCTTATCTTTTAAAAATAGAATGAACTCCTTTTCACTTTCAAAGCCATAAAGTTTCAAAAACCATTCTAATTGAAAATTAAACAATTTTTGAACGTCACTATTTTCGTTATCAACCTCCCATTTATTTGAAAAGATTTCCTTTGTTTGACCTTGATTTTTTTCAATAAAAGAATCATCCTCGATAAAAATAATATTACCTTGAATATATATTGTTTTATCAAAAAATAACTGAAGTTGGTGTTGATTCATAATTTTTAATATTTAATTTATAATTCTATTTTTTTTGAACCTTGATGAGAAATTAACAAAATCTACTTTTTCAATAAATACAGGCACTTTATATGAATCTAACTTTTTACTACAATACTTTCTAACTATGGATTTTAGATGATTTATGTTAATTATGTTCTCATCAATAACCAATTGTGCGGCAACAATTTGACCTGTAATTGGATTATTTTTGGAATAAACTAAAGCATCCTTTACACCGTCAATTCCTAATAAAACCGTCTCAACTTCATTTGGCAAAACTTTAAGTCCACCAACGTTAATTATATCGGTTGATCTACCATAAATTCTCAAATAACCTCCTTCTGACTGCTCGACTAAATCACCAGTTTTAAACCAACCATCATCCGTAAATTTATCATTCGAGAAATTTAAATAACCCATAATTTGCGTTTTACTTCTTAGCCAAAGTTCACCTTCAATAATTTTATATTCGCAATTGGGGTCGTCAAATTTTATAAAATTACTTGAAGATGATTTACTAATTACATTTGCAATTCCTGTTTCACTTGTTCCAAATGTTTGAATAAGTTTGACAAAGGGTATTTCTAGCTTCAATCTATTCAACAACTCTTCGGGCATTGACTCAGTGCCATAAGTGATTAACTTAAGTGAATCCAAAGAATATTTCTTGTGAGCTCCACTTATCAAAATTAAATTAAGAAATGTTGGAGAGGATGGTAATATGTTAATTTCTAATTTTTCGATTAATTTACAAATATATTCAGGGTCTCTACTTTCAGGAATTACTAAAGAGCAACCCATAGCAATTGCATTTAACATAGTATTTAGACCACCAATATGATCAAATAATAAAAATATCAAAAAAACTAAATTCTTACTTTTTTTGTCATTATATGAATCAATTAGGTGATCCAAATTATGTAGCATTGCTTTTGGCATACCCGACGACCCACTGCTAAAAAGAATTAGTCCAGAATTTTTTGTATTTATAAAATTTTGAATCAACTCATTATTGCATAAATAACTGTATTCTTTCTTTAAAAAAGTTGAATCTGATTTTAAAAAAAAAGCATATTTAATTTGAGCTGCCTGAATTCTATAATCAATCTCTTTTTCTACAAGGTTAGTAATTGGTACAACTATGCATTTGTTTAAGTGTAGCGCAAAAAATAATGATATACTTTCAAAGCAATAGTCTCCCACAATTGCAATAACATCCCCAGGATTTATGTTTTGATTTTTTAAACTTCTAAGATTACCTAATATACTTTTTTTTAACTCACCATATGTTCTATTTGTACTTATCGATTTAATAAAGATTTTTTTATCTAAAAATTCGTCTGTATTTTGTAATAAAAATTTCATAGTCTTTAGTTTACTCCCCCCAAATATATAGTTTGACCAGTAATAAGATTACTGTCTTTTGAAATATAAAAATTTATGACATTAATAACATCTTCAAATTGAGCAAATTTTTTAATAGCTTGATTCTTAATTAAATCATCAATTTTAGTTTTAGGTACAACTTTAATTAAATCAGTTAATACAGGAGCAGGACCTATTGTATTTATGGTTATATTATAATTTGCCAATTCTTTTGCACTTATCTTTGTTAAAGTTTCTATTGCAGCTTTGCTGGATGCATATATTGCTTCACCTTCCAAATTAAGCGGTACAGCTACCGTAGAAAAATTTATAATTCGTCCACTATTATTTCTCATCATACATTTTGCAGTTTCTCGTAAAAACAAGAAAGTTCCAATGAAATTGGTAGTCATAATATTTTTTACACTTGACAAAGATGTAAGTATCAAATGATTCATTGATGCTATTCCTGCATTATTTATCAATACATCAATTTTATTATGATTTTTTATACATTCACGTAGCATTGAGACAACTTTTTTTTCATCAGAAACATCAAGAGAATAATGGAAATAATTTTCGTGGATAATTGAGCCTTCACCTCTACTACATCCATATACTATATTTCCTCTGTCTAAATAATATTTAGCGATTTCGTATCCAATACCTTTTCGAGTACCAGTTACTACAAAAACTAGACTATTGTTCATTTATACATTCATTTATGAAAGCTACAATAGAGCCAACGCTTCTAAAAGGACTCACCTTTCTAGACATAGCTTTCTCACTTGTAAGAGTTACATTGATATCATTCATTGCTAATTCCCCTTCGATGTCTACTATAACATTAACTAAACCAATTGAATCTAAAATTGCATCTGATCCTATAAGATTTGTACTACTTGTAACCAAGGTTTCATTGTTCCCAATTGTCTCTAAATAATCAGTTACACATTTTATAATAATCAACTCTATTTGATCTTTATTTTCCATTTTTATTTTTTTTATAATTTAATAAATGTAACAAGTGATTGCTTGCGAAATTTCCAGAAATTTTTAATCCTGGATCAATATTTTCGATAACAACAGAACCTAAAACAATATAAACATCATTCCCAATTTCAATACCGCTCGAAATTGTTGAATTAGGACCAATCCATACATTATCTCCGATATTTACAGATCCCAAAATGACTGCACCTGAACCGATTATTACGTTACTTTTAATTTGACATGCATGCGCAATGTGAACTAAACTATCAATCTGAGTATCTTCTCCGATTATTGTATCTCTATATATACCTTTATCTATTACACAACCTGAACCAACCTGAACATTTTTATTAATAAATACAGATTTATCATGAACAATTCGAATTCGCTTATTATCTATTTTTTTTAATTCTAAACCTTCGCCGCCAATAATAGTACCTGATCCAATAATAACATCATCTTCGATATATACATCCTCATTTATTACTACATTTTCTCCTATAAAACACCTTTCTCCAATCTTCACATTATATTTAGCAATTATTGCCGAATCCAAAATTGTTGAGGTTGTAGATATTTCTGTATTTTTTCTTTCTTTAAATTGAAGTAAAAAATTGAAGAATAGGTAAAATGCTTTTTTAGGGTCACTGACTTTTATAATTTTCTTACCATCTAGTTGATGACTGAAACTTTGAGGCACTAGAATTACTGTAACATTTTCGTTTTTTGATGCAATTGCAATATATTTTTCTTCTTCTAAGAATGAAAAAGTATCTTGAAGTTTTGAATTCAGCATACCAATATTATTGCATTCAAAATCCCATGTCAATTCAATACCAGTTGATTTTTTAAAGTTTATACTATTTATTTTACTCATAGATGCTTTTCTAATTTGTAAAAATAATGACTATAGAATTTGAGCTTTATCATTATTTAGTTTTTTGTGGTTCTCTCTAGTATAAAATTTAAAATATTTTCAGTGCCATATTCTTGATTCCTATGTTTTTTCAAATTGCCGTAATCATTATGGAATTTTCTTGTTGATTCATATTGACTAATTTTTGACATATTTAGAAAAATATGGATGGGATGGAAATCAAAAATTTTTAACCCTTTCTGCAAACAGATATTTTCTATGTCTTGTTGGTTTTTTTCCATAGCGTAAATGTCATCTTCCCAAAAATAAGGACACCGTATCAATCCATTCCACAAAAGCCATGGCTTCAATTCTATTTCAGAACTATCACTAATGAAATGATTGCAGTCATGAGTTAATCCAAATCTTTTGAACGCATCTAAAATATTAGAATTTTGAGTCATTGAATGGCTACGTACACTTAAAGCCTCTGGTACTATTTTTAAAATATTTTCAATTACTTGATTATAGTTTAAACCTTTTTCACTTGATCCATTAAGTAAAAAATTAAAATTTGGGTGGATTCCAAGTTCAAAATTTTTATTTTTTCTTAGCCGATCTAATATTTTTGTTTCATGTGTAATAAAAAATGTGGCCTTAGCGTTGTATTTTTCTAAAATGTCAATAGTATATTTCATTACCTCGTCAGAAGCCCAATCCACATCAAAAGTCAGATATATATTTTCCCATGAACTGGTATCATTAACATTAATTTCAGAAATTTTACCTAAATTCATTGTTATTCTATTTATTTACTTCTATTATATCCGCATCCCATATAATTATTTTTTTTCCTTTTATTTCAAACCATGCACCAGGATAGGGTTTTGTTTGTGCTCTAATGAAATCTTTAATTCTTTTAGTATCCCATTCCCAATTAATTATTCCATCTTCAGGTGATCTTTGAGGATAAATCCTTATTTCGCTTTTATTTTGCTGTTTAAATTGAATCTTGTAATCAGGAAGAAATACTTTATTTAGAATGTCTTTTGATGCATTTGTCGCTTTTCTATATATATCTGAAATATTTTCATTTTCTTGGATTTCAAATGAAACTTGTTCAATTATATCACCATCATCAACACCTGATTCCATTCTAAATAAGGTTACTCCCGTGTGTGTTTCTCCTTCGATAATTGCCCACACTAAAGGAGCGCCTCCTGCGTATTTTGGCAATAAAGATGCATGTATACCCCATGCGCCTAACTTTGCAATTTTTCTAATTTCTTTACCTATCATATAATACCAGCCCAAAACTAAAATTACATCTGGACATAGTTGCTCAATAGTTTCTTTATAATCGTTTAAACGCTTATCTTCAGAGTCTACAAAAAAAATAGGAATATTTAATTTATTTGCTAATGGTTCAAAATCAAAATAATTGATATTTTTGACTTTTTCAGAACTATATGAAATTGAAAAGTTTTCTCTAATTGAAAAAATAGCCACTACTTCTAAAGTATCTATTTTCAATATTGTTTTCAAAAGTTCTGCACTAAAATTTGTGCAGCCTAAAAAAATTATTCTAGTCAATTTTTTCATTTTTTAAAAAAATTCTACACCACCATTCAAAATTCATAAAGCTCCATATAAGTAATCTATGATTTATATGATTGTTGATATGATCATCTACAATTTCTCTTATATAATCTTGATTAATAAAGTCTGCGGAAACCGTACGTTTTGAAAGGAGTAATTCCTTTATATATGCAGCATTTTCACCCCTATACCATGATTCATCAGGTGCCGAGAAGCCTTGCTTGTTACGGTTTATGATTTTCTCTGGCATAAAATCAAGCATAGCTTTACGTAAAACATTCTTACCATCATCATAGGTTTTATATAAATTATTTTTTTTCATGAAATCGTTTTCATTGATGCGTTTCATATTTTCTAGATTTCCAAGCTTATGTTTAATCGGAACTTTTTGTGCAAAATTTACCAAATCATTATCCATAAATGGGAAGCGTTCTTCAAGGCCATTAGCCATAGATAATTTATCTCCTACTAAGAACAAGCCCGATAAAAATGTTTTACTTTCAAAATATAAGGAATTATTAATGTGCTCTTCGGGGGTGCTATAATTTAATTTGTCGTTAAATGTAAAAACGCGTTCAAAAATTTCACGCGGTTCCATTAAATCAATTTGATTATAAATATTTGAACTAAATAATTTCACCTTTTCATTATCCGGGACTAATCGTTGCCAAAATTCGTAATAAGAATCAAAAAACTCAGGTTGACTAAGTGATTTAAATACTCGATAATACCTCCACGGATAACCTCCAAATAATTCATCACCACCAGTTCCTTGTAAACAAACTTTAACAAATTTTGATGCAAGGCGTGAAATATAATAATTTGGATAACTCATCCCAACACGCAAATCTTCTAAGTGATAAACTACCCTAGGTAATGACCACTTTAAGTCACCAGCATTTAGAACTTGTTCATAATGCTCTGTCTTAAAATGATTGGCCATTAATTCTGCATCGCGGCGTTCATCATAATTGGCTTCAACACCAGTTACCTCACTCATATCAAAACCACAAGTAAAAGTAGCCAATCGATTTACATGTTTTGAAGCAAGTGCGGTTATTGAACCAGAATCCATCCCTCCAGATAAATATGACCCTACTGGGACATCTGAAATCATTTGCTTTGCCACTGCGTTTCTAAAAAGGCGTTCGGTTTCTAATTTGGCCTCATCAAATGTTATGGTATTATCTGGGTCCGAGAAATTATAATCCCACCATGAGTTGTGTTTTACCCCACTTGATTTGCTATTTATTGAAACCGTATTTGCTGGTGGTAACATAATTACTCCTTCAAACAAAGTTCTAAATGAAAGCATGTTTTGAAAAGTAAAATATTCATTTAAGGCAGGTATATTTACTTGTACGGAAAAACTTGGATGGGCAATAATTGCTTTTATTTCAGATGCAAAAACTATTGTTTTACCTGTGAACCAATAATACAATGGTTTAATCCCATATCTATCGCGGCTAAGGTAAAGTGTTTGTTCATTTTTGCACCATGCACCTACTGCGAACATCCCATTAAGTCGTTCAAAAAAAGAAGGGCCATATGCTGCTAAACCCTCTACAATAACTTCAGTATCTGTTGTTGAAACAAACTCATGACCTTTCGCTTTTAGCTCTTGTTTTAATTCTAAGTAATTATAGACACATCCATTAAAAGTGATAACCCAATTACCATCTTTCGAAGTCATAGGTTGTGCCCCCTTAGGTGACACATCTAGTATGGCTAGTCTTTTATGTGCGAGTCCGATTTGATTGTCAACAAAATAACCATCTCCATCAGGACCTCTATGAGCAATAGTTTCTGCCATTTGTTTCAAATTATTTAAAGCAAATGGTTCTCCGTTTAAATTGAATACACCTAATATTCCACACATTTTATTTTATACTCTTTAATGTATGTACAATATATTCGAAATCTTCAGAACTCATTTTATTATGCATTGGAATACTCATTGAATATTGGTCAGCATTAAAAGCATTTGGAAAGTCCTGGGGTTTTATGTCGTACATCTTTGCATAAACATCTAACATATGAACCGCATGCGTACCAGGTCGAGTTGATATACCTCTTTGTTGAAGGAATTCCATAATATCGTTGCGTTTCATTGGAGCACAACTTTCATCAATATAGGTAACATAGCTTTGCCATCCATGCTTATAACCATTAGGTACTACTGGAGTTTTTAGCCAAGGAATATTTTTTAATTGTTGTTTATAGTATTGTGCCCATTTCTCTCTTTCATCTATAAACTTATCAAGTTTAGCTAATTGAACCACTCCTATTGCACCTTGAATATCTGTCATTCTATAATTGTATCCCACCATCTCAAAGGCTGAGAGTATATAGGGTTTAGGTCCATGATGTCGTTGTTCTTCTGAAATAGAAGCACCATGATTTCTTAAGCGATCTATTTTAACAGCAATATCATCATCATTTGTTGTTACCATTCCTCCTTCACCTGTGGTTACAGATTTACGAGGGTGAAATGAAAAACAACCTACATCACCCAGGCTGCCGGCCGGCTTCCCATGTATTGCACTCCCTGCAGCACAAGCTCCGTCTTCAATAATTTTCAATTTTGGAAAACGTGTACGAATAGAATCAATATCAGCACATAATCCAAATAAATGTACCGGTATAATGGCAGTTGTTTTATTTGAAATTTTTTCTGCAATTTTTTCTATGTCAATATTAAATGTATCTATACTTATATCAACAAAAATTGGTGTCGCTCCACAATACTTCACAGCGTTAGCAGTTGAAACCCATGTAAATGCTGGTACAATAACTTCATCGCCTTCTTTTACACCACAGGCTAATAAACCAAGATGTAACGCAGTGGTACAATTGCTGACTGCAAATGCATGCTTCACATTATGGCGCAATGCAAAATTAGTTTCAAACTCTTTTACTTTAGGACCTTGTGTAATCCATCCACTATCAATGGGACCTTTACAAGCCTCCCATTCTTCAATTCCCATTGAGGGTAATCCTATGGCGATATTTCTTTTTTCCATACACCTACTATTTTAAAATTGAATACACTTTTTTATTATTTTAGAATTTGGCTATCTGACGATTTATTTTTTATCTACTCCTGTTTCTATTCTCCAATCAATTAATTTCTGCATTCCATCACGTAAGCTAAACTTATATTTAAATCCAAGTTCTTTTTCCGCTTTAAACCTCGATCCAATTCTATTTTGTACTAATGATCTTGCATCATCAGCAGAATAAGGTTTATATAGAACCTTTAAATCTGATTTTTTCATTTCTAAAATTAAGTCACATAACTCCTTTATTGACGTTTGAACTTCTGTTCCGACATTATACATCCCAAAATTAACACTACTTTTTAAGGCATCTACATTACATCTTGCTACATCTTCAACATAAATAAAATCATAGGCTTGACTCCCATCTCCATTAATTACTGGTTGCTCATTCGCTTCTATCTTATTTAACATTATCGGAACAACACCTGTATAGGCTGCCGTTTGATCTTGATGCGGACCATAAACATTCATATACCTTAATCCAATTACTGGCAAACCATATCGATCATTAAATGCAGTGACCATAGCTTCTCCAGCAATTTTGGATGCCCCATAAAAATTCTTATTATTAAATGGATGAGTCTCAGTCATTGGCAACTCTACTGCATCACCATAAACAGAAGCAGAAGAAGACCAAACTAATTTTTTGATGTTATGGCGAACGCAAGCTTCCAAAACATTGAAAGTACCCGCTATATTTACCTCGAATGCCGTACGTGGATAATCTTTACAATGAAGCAACCACATCGCCGCCAAACTAATCACATAATCCTTTCCTTTTACAGCAGCATCAAGAATGTCAAGATCTCTAATATCTCCACCAATTGGGAAAATACTACAACGAGGATCTTTTAGTTGCTCAGTTAAATATGATTTTTCACCACGTGCGAAATTATCAAAAACAACAACTTCTGCGACTTCATCTTTGAGTAATTCTGCAACAACAAAACTGCCGATAAAGCCGGCACCACCAATTACTAGGATTTTCGAACCTTTGATTTCCATTTATATTATTTTTTAATTTGAAAAGGATGTTTAGATACCTCTCCTTTTGCAAGAGGATGGTAATCGCCATAGAGCCCTTTGGTGCTGCCATGCCTAATATCATGTACTATCTGAATCGACTCTTTAGCTTCTTCTAATCCAAAGCCATGTCCATCTAAAATATGTTGGTAGCTATGTGTATGAAGTTCTGTAAATCCGTCGCTGAATTCAATTTCTTCTCCTTCAATTGTGAGAGATCTATAAGTTTTTCCTCCTCTTACTTTGACAAAATCTGGAAGTGTGTCCGAATTAATACTTAAAAACCATCTTACACGCGCTCTTTCTAATTGAAAAAAGCCTGCTGCTCGATCATGTGTATTTATATGAATGATATTTTCCTTTACACCTCCAAAAATCCAAGTCAACATATCATAAAAATGAACTCCAATATTAGTAGCAATACCACCTGATTTGGATTCATCACCTTTCCAAGACGTATAATACCAATGCCCCCTACTAGTTATATAAGCTAGGTCTATGTCATATAATTTATCTATAGGCCCATCCTCAATCTTTTTCTTTAAAGCGACAATAGTAGGGTGCAATCGTAGTTGAAGAATATTGTAAACTTTTTTACCATATTGATTTTCGACTTCTTTCAATGCATCAATATTCCAAGGGTTTAGAACTAAAGGCTTTTCACATATTACATCAGCCCCAACACGTAAGCCAAATCTAATGTGAGAATCATGTAAATAATTTGGAGAGCATATGCTGACATAATCAATGCTTTGCGAGGCTCTTTTTAACTTTTCAATATGTCGATCAAATCTTTCAAATTCAACAAAAAAATCAGCATCTGGGAAGTATGAATCTATTACACCCACACTATCAAATTTATCATAAGCTGCAGAAAGCATATTCCCTGTATCGACAATTGCCTTCATATGCCTGGGCGCAATGTAGCCCGCTGCTCCGATTAAAGCGAATTTTTTCATTTTATAATTTCTTAACTTTATTGTTTTCTAAAAAATATTTTTCGTTACTCTCGTTACAAATAGCAAACCCCTCTTTATCAAAAAAAAGTCTGATACCAAACTCACTCATCCATCCTATTTGCTTTGCTGGATTACCGACAACTAATGCATAAGGACTTATTTCTTTTGTAACAACTGAACCTGCACCAATAAATGCGAATTCTCCAATTTCATTTCCGCAAACTATAGTTGAATTTGCTCCAATACTCGCTCCTCTTCCTACATGAGTTCTGGTGTATTGCCCTCTTCTATTTACTGAACTCCTCGGATTTATAACATTGGTAAATACGCAAGAAGGACCCAAGAATACATCATCATCACAAGTTACACCTGTATACAAGGAAACATTGTTTTGTACTTTAACATTATTGCCAAGTACTACTTCTGGCGAAATCACCACATTTTGACCAATATTGCAATTCTCCCCTAATCTACAACCCGACATTAGATGTGAAAAATGCCAAATCTTAGTGCCTGCACCAATGTTACAACCTTCATCAATTATTGCTGTCGGATGTGCATAAAAGGATCTAGTCATTTTTAAAAAACTTTAAAATTGTTTCAGTAACAAAATTAATTTGATCATCTGAAAGTTCGGTGTGCATAGGAATTGAAAGGACTGAAGCACATAAATTATTTGTTACTGAAAGACTTCCTGCAACCTCGCCAATTGATTTATAAGCTTCCTGCTCATTTAATGGTATGGGATAATAAATCATTGCAGGAATACCAACTTGCTCAAGATGTTTCTTTAATGCATCACGTTTACCTCCAATAATTTTCAATGTATATTGATGGAAGACATGCGTACTATTGTTTCGTCTATTTGGTATAACAAGACCATCAACTCCATGCAATAGATTATCATATTTTTCTGCAGCATTACTTCTTGCAAGTGAATAACTATCTAAATGCCTAAGTTTAATTCGCAAAATAGCAGCCTGTAGGGTATCTAATCTTGAATTGATACCTATACACTTATGAACGTACTTTTTTTCTTGTCCATGATTTGCAATCATTCGAATTTTATTTGCTAATTCAGGATTCGTTGTAATAATGGCCCCTCCATCACCATAACAACCTAAATTTTTGGAAGGAAAAAAAGAGGTACAGCCTATATCACCCATAGTTCCTGCTTTTTTAGTTTTACCATCTTGGAATATGTATGATGCTCCAATTGCCTGAGCTGTATCTTCTATTACAAACAATCCTTTTTCTTTAGCCAAAGTAAGAATTGGCTCCATATCAGCACATTGCCCAAATAAATGTACTGGTACTATAGCTCTGGTTTTGGGCGTAATTGCTTCATTTATAGCATCCACTGAAATATTAAATGAATTTGGATTGACATCCACCATTACCGGCTTTAACTTCAACAAACCAATGACTTCTGCTGTCGCTACATAGGTAAAAGAAGGCACAATTACCTCATCTCCAGGCTTCAGTTCTAAAGACATCATTGCAATCTGTAAAGCATCCGTACCATTTGCACATGGTATTACAAATGCGCCATCTAAATAATGAGATAATTCATCAGCAAATTTACTAACGTCTGGACCATTTATATAATTAGCTTCCCGCATTACTGATAGTACTGCCTCTTCTATTTCTTCTTTAATATGTAAATATTGACCTTTAAGGTCTACCATTTCAATTTTCATACACTTCTTTGTACCAATTAAAAACAATTTTTAAGCCGTCCTTAAAATAAAATTTCGGATTATAACCGAGAATTTTTTTAATTTTATCAATACTAGCTTTCGAATGACGCACATCACCTGACCTCTCTGGGCCATATACAGGCTTTATATCGCTGTTACATAATTCATTTAAATTTTCTACCATTTCATTTAGTGAAATCTGATCTCCGCAAGCTACATTCATTACCTCATGGCTTACAAGTGAAGGTAATAATAATGCTTTTACATTTGCTTGAATTGCATTCTCAACAAATGTAAAATCTCTACTAGTATTTCCATCACCGAAAATCGTAGGTTTTAAATTTTGATTAAATGCTTTGCAGAAAATTGGTATTACGGCAGCATATGGATTATCAGGGTTTTGTTTTGGACCGAATATATTGAAATACCTCAAACCAATTGTATGAAAACTATAAACCCTGCTAAATACATCTCCGTAATGCTCATTTACAAGCTTAGTTATTGCATATGGAGACAGCGGATTTCCTTCATTTCCTTCAACCTTTGGCAATAAGGGACTATCTCCATAAGTACTACTTGATGCTGCATAAACAAACCTCTTTAACGATTTAGATTCTTTAGCAGCATATAGCATATTTAGAAAACCCCCAACATTTACTTCATTGGTTAGAATTGGATTCGCAATACTTCTTGGAACAGAACCCAATGCTGCCTGATGTGAAATAAAATCAATCCCTTTAACAGCATTATTACATGTTTCTAAATCACGAATATCCCCTTCTATAAATTCGAAATTAGATAGCTTTGTAAATTCTTTTATATTATCAAAATAACCATTAGAGAGGTTATCTAAAACCCTGACATGCTGGGCATTATATTTAAGTAAATATTCAACCAAATTAGAGCCAATAAATCCGGCACCTCCAGTTATTAGAAAAGAGTATTTTGACAGATCATCATCGTGATATTGAGTTAGATATAAATTTTTATTATACATAATTTATAGTCTTGAATCAAAATTATTTTTTGGAAGTATCCCTTTAACATCGAATATTACCCCATTAGGGGTTAATGAACGAATATCAAAATTTAAAAATTCTTTATGTGCAACTGCTAAAATTACCGCCGCATATTTATCATTAGGAAACGAATTTGAAATTTCAATACCATATTCATGTTTTACTTCTTTAGGATTTGCCCATGGATCATATACCTCAACATTGATATCAAAATTTCTTAATTCATTGTAAATATCAATTACTCGTGTATTTCTAACATCGGGACAATCTTCTTTAAAGGTAAATCCAAGTATTAAAACTTTTGAGTTTAAGACTTTAATATCTTTTCTCATCATTAGTTTGACAACTTCGGTTGCTACATGCCTTCCCATTGAATCATTTAATCTTCTTCCCGCAAGGATAATTTCTGGATGATAACCCACTTCTTGAGCTTTTTGAGCAAGATAATATGGATCAACACCTATACAATGCCCACCAACTAATCCAGGTTTGAAAGGTAGAAAATTCCACTTTGTTCCAGCAGCATTTAGTACTTCGTGAGTATCAATACCAATAAGATTGAAAATTTTACTTAACTCATTAACAAAAGCTATATTGATGTCTCTTTGACTATTTTCAATCACCTTTGCAGCCTCAGCAACCTTTATACTAGAAGCCTTATGAGTTCCTGCTGTAATTACTGAATTATATAATCTATCAACTAGCTCTGCTATTTCAGGAGTAGAACCGCTTGTTACTTTTAAAATTTTAGTTACCGTATGTTCTTTATCGCCTGGATTGATTCGCTCAGGAGAATACCCGCAAAAGAAATCTAAATTATATTTTAAATTACTTACTCTTTCCAAAACTGGCACCATCTCATCTTCAGTCACCCCAGGATAAACAGTAGATTCATAGATAACTATATCTCCTTTACTTAAATGAGCAGCAATAGTCTCACTTGCCTTTATCATTGGAGTTAATACCGGCCTATTGTGTTTATCTGTAGGTGTTGGGACAGTAACAATATAAATATTACAATCACTTAATGCCTCTTTTTCTGTAGTTAAGTGAAGCCCAATTGAATTAGTGTTATCAATATCTAAAACTCGATTTAGTAATTCACTTTCAATTTCAAGAGTTTCATCATTTCCTGAGTTTAATTCACTAACTCGATGAGAATTAATATCAAACCCAATTACTTTATATTTATCAGCAAAAGCTACAGCTAATGGTAATCCAACATAACCGAGACCAATAATTGCAATTTTTTTTTCTGTTAAACTCATTGATTTTCAATTTAAATAAAATATTTGAGCACTATTTTGCGCACCTAAACTTCAATTTTTTGATGATTTGCGTTAATCTGAAATTTTAGATAAAACTATTTTGCACTGTAAATCAACGAATTAATGATTTATGTATATGCATAAATACGAATCGACTGTCTGGACCACACTAATCCTAAATCAAACTACATCACCAACTTTATGTACAATTCTCTAAACACTAAAAAAAGTACAGTTAAAAATCCAGCTAAAAAACCTCCCAAAACAAAAGATTTAATTCTTCCAACTTTTTCTTTCTCTAAGGGTAAAATGGGTCTATCTATCAATTGCACTAGAGGTGTTTCTTTTCTTAAATTAACCTTAGACAATTCCAATTGAGCGACTAGCTGCGTAAGAATTGCGGTATTAGCTTGAACATCTACCTGTCTTCTTGTACTAGGAGTTCTTTTTACGTTAAATGCCGGGTTCAAATTATATACATTATCACTTGCTGCAGCCACACCAGTAATGGCACTGTTGAGTTCAGCTCTAATACTATCTGCTTGATGCTGCAAGATCTCTACATTCAATCTAGACTTTTTACTTTTAGTTTCAATATAAAAATCAGAAGTCTCTTTTAATAATTGCTCGCAAAACAATTTAGAGAATAATTCATTATCCGTTTTTACTGTTAAACTTATTATACTTACTTTCTTATCTTTTTGCGCAATGGTTAAATTATTCTTTGTTAAACCTGCCGAGATAACTTGTAATACAGAATCTTGAATAAGACTAAACTTTGTTCTATCTGAATTGGCTGGGAAACTTAGATTAGCTAGTGATGGTTTCTTTTTCCAAGCTTCTGTCAATTGATTAATTTGAATATAATAATCCGCCAAACTCATTTCTTTTCCACCTATCTGTACTGAGTTTAATAAGGTTTTTTCGACAACTAAGCGACTCTTCATTAATTCAATAATATTAGTGCTTGTAAATAGTCCACCACCGCCGCCACCTAAGTCTAATCCAAAACTACTAGCCAATCCCATCGCCCCACCTAATCCTCCACCACCCTTATCTTCTTCCAAAACAAAAGTACTAGTTGCCTGATAAGTTGGTTTTTGAAATTGGGCATAAACAAATCCAATGATAGCACCTAAAGAAGCAATAGCAAAAATGATTTTCCATTGCGTCTTTAAATAGCCTATCCATTCTTTTATTTTTTGAATCAATTCCTTTAAAGAAATTTCATCCTGCTCTATTGTTTCTAAATTATTCATTTGTTATAGATGAAATACTTTATTGTTTACTAAGAATAGATAGTGTAGCTAACGCACTTCCAATTTGTGCAATGATAGAAACTAACTGTACCACTGTGGTAATAGTTTTATCTTTCTTCTCATTGGTTTCTGGCAATACCACTTCGGCGCCTGGTTTAATAACTGGATTTATTCTAAAGAATCCAAAATGCTTTGTTCTATTAGATTTACCATTTGCATACACTACATAGGCTCTTCCTCTTTTGGCATACTCCGAAATACCTCCAGCAGCACTAATACATTCTCCAATAGTCAAACCATCTCTATATACAATATTAGTAGGTCTTAGAACACCCCCGCTTATTTTTACTCTATTATCCATTTTAGGAATCATAATTTCATCCTTATCTCTCAATACCAAATCTAATTCACTGCCTGGCTTTGCCATAATTTTATTAATATCTATGGCAATTTGATAGTAATCTGCCTCAAGCTCTTTATATAATAATTCAAGGGTGTCTTTTAATTTCTTTCTTTGTGAATTATTGGGATCTAAAATATTTGTGTTAGTAGTTGCTCCAGTAATCTTGCTCAAACTTTCTTTCTCCGCTTCTTGTTGTGCTTTAAATTTTCTATTATATGCCTCTTCAATAGAAGTTTTAGAAGCATCCGATTTTAAAGTGTCAATACTAAACCTACTTCTTTTGATATAAGCCCCTTCTCCATATGAATCACTAATTAATCCGCCTGCTCTTTTTACAATATCACTTACCCTATCCACTCTAGAGCTTAATGTATACTTACCAACATTTTGCACTTGGCCAGTAATAGTTACCACTTCGGGTGTAGTATACCCAACCTTCTTGGTGATTGTCACCACATCCATTGGTTGTAATACAAAATTTTCTTGACCAGGATTAAAACTTAAATCTCCGTTTATTTCAGTTCTTAAAATAGTGGCTACTTGGTTAGAATTAATTTTGTCTTCATATTGTATTTGTCTAGCTACTTCAACTTGTTTGTTGGCAGCATAAGTGAATCCACCTGCCATTAAAATCAAGTCTTTCACTGTCATACTATCTACATAATTAAACTTGCCTTGTGTTCTAACTTCACCTAATAAATCGATGGTTAAAGAATCTCTAATGTCTAAAACAGAGTTTACAAATAACTCGTCTTCTCTTCTTAATTCAATATTCTCTGTGCTATTTTTTTGTAAAGCCTTGCTTAGATTTACACTCACAATTTCTTTAATTAAATTAGGTTTTAAGCGTACTAACTGTGCTCTACCTAAAAAAGCATCTTCTTTTATGCCATCTGCTTTTTGAATCAAATCCGCAATACGCATTCCTGGTGTTAATTCATAATAATCTGGTCTAAATACTGCACCAGATAATTTAACCCTGTTTTGAAAACGGTCTAAAACTTTAGAAACAGTTATCAAATCACCACCCTTAGGTTGATAAATAGCGAAATCTGCTGCACTTAAATCTTTTACAGATTTTTCTTTATCGTTCTTTTGAATAATTTTTACCCATGCTGTATAAGCAGTATCTGTAAAGCCTCCTGCATATTGTAATATCTGTTGGAAGCTTTCGTTTTTATTTACTTCAAAAATACCTGGTCTTTTTACTTGACCCACAATTTCCATTCTGTTTTTATATGCTGGGATTCGAATCACATCATGGTCTTTTAAACTCATAATTTGAGACTGATCTCCAGACTGCATAAATGCATATAAATCTATGGTCTTTATAACTTTGTTATTTCTGATTAATTCTATTGCTCTATAAGAACCAATCTCATTCGGACCACCAGCTTCAGTAATAGCACTTAATACATTGGATAAAGAGGAAATATTAAAATTCCCGCTTTTCATTGCACCTATAATGCTAACTTGTATGGTTCTTGTATCGCCCACTGTTAAAGCAATCTTGGATTCTCCTGAAGCAATACTAGGATAAGCAGTTCTCGCCATTTGTAATTTAATGCGTTCCATTGCTGCTTCCACGGTTAAACCTCCCACTTTTACTTGACCAACATTATCTACCTGAATTCTTCCTTCTTTACTTACGGTTAAATCTGCACTATATTCTTGTACACCATACACTACTAATTTCAATACATCATTAGCCCCAATTTCATAGTTTAATGGAGTGGCAATGTTTTGATTAGCACCAAAACCTTCGCTTGTATTAGTAAACAATTCAGAGCCGTAAATTAATGGATTGACTTTTTTTACAACTACTTCTTCTGTAGCCAAACTGTCGCTATTATTTAAGTTATTTGAACTAATTTTTGATACTGTTTTCTTCGTTAAAGGTGTAGTTTTAGTAGCTGATTTTGTAGAACTCAATCTAGCTTTTAATTTAGCAAACTCTGCTGGAGACATACCCTTAGCAATTGCCTGCTGCTCTACCTGATCGATACTTACACCAGCCTGTTTTAGCTGTGCTTGAATTTGAGAAATCTCTGCATCCGTTAAAGTTTCCACCTTAATAGTGCTTAAATCTTTTCCAGACAATAAGTTTTGTGCAGACAAACCATTAGAAAATAGTATTATACATATTGTAAATAATACTAATTTGATAAATTTCATAAGTTAAATTTTATGCTTTTTGTATAGCTTCGCTTTTCTAAGTCCCATTTAAGAAAAAGACTCAGTTAGTGTTATAAATAACACCATTAAACTACTACAAAATTACTACAAATCAAACAATTATGCTTAAAATGTATAATAGTTTTTAGTAATTTAATTTTAATAATAACTATAAATTGGGGGGAGCACAAATATAGGATTTCTGGTTTAACTTTCAATATTTTACAATCCAAAACTCAAGCCCATAAAATATTGATTTCCAATAGATGAAATCCTAGTATAATTAAAATTCAACACTAATCGATTGCTGGGTTCATAACTTACTTTAAAAAACAGTGTTTGTTGTTTTAAAGCAAGTTTTTGCATAAAAGGCATCTGTGGCTTTCCATAATATTGATCATACATGGTTCCATCATTACCATTTCTTACAAATTGTTGTCTTAAATATAATTTTAGCCTAGGAATAGGGGTATATCTAATATAGAAAATTGATTTATCACTATTTGCCCCAATCCAATCACCAAATAAATAACCATTACTGGTATAATTTTGGGCAGGTAAGAAATTTCTGTATAAAAAAGGGTTTAACCTAGTATATTCCCCTCCAATAATTAAATTAGGCAAGATAAAATCTTGCTTGATAAAACCTATATTAAAACCAATCTGATTTCTAGATTGAATTGGGTCAAAAATAGAAGACACCCTTATTTCATCTATAAATAGAGTGGAATAGAATTGTGATTTTTTGACTAAAATATTTTTTGTGTTGAATTGCCCAAAAAACTGACCATTTGAACCAGCTTGAATTATCCCTTTATTAATTAAATTATCATAAGCTTTGAAAAACATAGTGGGTAATAAATAACCCAATTGTAATTGATCATTGTATATAATGGATTCTCCAATACTAAAATGTATGCCCTTTTTCAATCTTATATCAATACTATGCGATGCCATATATTTTTTTATAAACACCTCTCTTGAAGCAGGAAATACCCTACTAGGTATTGGATAAATATTGGCGGAATCAATAATATTTGATTGTAAAAAAGCATGTGTATAATTAAACCTAAGCCAATGTAGTGGCTCATAATCAATTCTGATATATGGATAATAGGGTGCTTTATTTGACAAAACCAATTGTCCATTTTCGCCATAACCCCAAGTCAATGCATCCTGTCCAATACTGATTATTCCCTTTTTAAAACGATATAAAATACCTCCTCTTAAATCAATAAAATTTGTTCTTTGTAAATTATTTGGATCATTTATTGATATAATGCCTCTGATACCATCTTTAAAAAATGGTTCAACAGAATTATCAAATCTAGGTCCAGTTTGATTGATATCCTGAAACGATAATTGAAAACCAAATTTGTTACCGATTGATCCCCAAATAGATGTACCTACACTTGATTCTTTAATATTTTTATTTCCATAATGATAGTATCCTACACTTGCAATGGGATCTAAATTGATTGAAAATAAGCTATCGGTTTTGTATAATAATTTCTTTCTATGATTTGAATATTCTTTTACATAAAATTCAAGCTCTAATTGTTCAACCGGATTTAAAATATATTTTTTACTTTTTAAATCTAGTAGCGCTTCATTAATTTTCTCTTTTGTAATAGGCAGTATTAGATCATTCCATTCTATATAGCCCTTTTGAGACATGGATGATAAAAAATAATTTACTTCAACATTATTTCTTTCATACACTTGTTGTGCGTATGAATGCTGAAACAAAAAACAAGTAATGAATAAAAAGTATTTGACTTTGGTTGTCATTATATATTAAAAGGCTTTTTCGTCACCTTTAATTAAATTGATGATGGTTTGGAAAATTATTTGAATATCAAGCCAGAATGTCCAATTCTCAATATACCAAATATCAAAATTGACCCTATTTTGCATTTCAGCAATCTCTTTTACTTCTCCTCTACTACCATTTACCTGAGCCCATCCAGTAATACCTGGTTTTACTAAATGTCTTAATAAATAATTATTAACATGGTCTTTGGATTGCATATTTAAAGGAATTGGATGTGGTCTTGGCCCAACAACTGACATACTCCCAAATAAAACATTAAAAAATTGTGGCATTTCATCTATACTAGTCTTTCTTAAGAAATGTCCAATGAGGGTAATTCTTGAATCGTTTTTTGTAGCGGGCATATATGAACCATCTTCGGCAATTTCATTGTTACCAATATACATGGTTCTAAATTTAAAACACTTTATTTTTTTATTATTAATACCCCATCGATATTGGTTAAAGAAAATCGGACCTTTAGACGTCAATTTGATTATTATTGAAACTATAGGAAACAACCAAGTAAAAATAAATAAAATCACAAAAATAGAAAATACAATATCAAAAACACGCTTAAAAACCTTGTTCTCTTTGTCGTCTAAAGGATAATTTTTAAAAAACAAAACAGGTATATTAGCATAATTGGTAACTCTTTTTGATCCAAGGCCAAACTGATTAGTAGGTGATGTTAAAATACTAACTATAATATTCAATCTTTCGCATAGTGATACAATATAGGCGATTTTTTCTTCGTCTTCTATAGACAAACAAACCAGCACCTGATCTATTTGTTTGGTTTGTATAATTTCTTCTAATGAAGATATAGGTCCTAAAACATGATAGCCATTCCTACCATTATCATCATCATTCAAAACTCCAATAATATTTAAATTGATATTATTATTTGATAAATTAGTGCCGTTCAGAAAATGACTAATATTTTTATTACCTACAATAAGCGTATTTTTAATATTTTCTTTGTTTTGCCTTGATTTAGCATAAACAATACGGTACATATATTTTTCAAATACAACCAACCCAAAGGTGATGGTAGTAAATAATAGTACAAAACCTCTAAAAATCTCTTGTATATTGAATATAAATAAAAAGAATACAATTAATAAAAGATAAAATATGATCACTTTGATTAGCCCAACTACCTCTTGGGAAAATGATATAAGCGTAATATCATTATATAAATAGAAAACTTTGCTTGATATATACCAAATTATAAGACTGGTATATAAAAGTGGTTGAAGAATATTTATAGAATGCTTATAATTGAAAAAATAAGTTGAAATTAAAAAACTTACATAATATGCAATGACTATAGTAAACAAGTCTAAAATCAGCCTAATTAAGTATGCATATCTATTTTTCAAGTCAAATACTTTAAATATATACTAATACCAAAAATAGTAAAATTTAGTATATAATAACTTTAAACTTTTGAATTGATAGATCTTAACAAATAAAATGGATTAAATAATAAATTGGTTAAAACAAATGAACTTAAAAAACCAATTACCAGTCCTGTGAAACCGATTGTTTTTAACAAGATAATTGATAATATGATGCCGAATAAACCTTGAAAAATGGAGATGATAGTAGGTACTTTATTTAACTTCAACGCTGATAGAAAAATAACAGACACGTTGTCAATGATTATTAAAGCAGTAAATACTAAATATAGGCCAAATAAGGCATTAACTTGAGTATCTATAAAACCCATCCATAATCTAAATAAATCAGCTCCAATTAAACTTAGCAAAATTATTAATACAATAATTAAAAGTCCAATTCTCTTTAAAATGGTTAAAAACATGTTCTTAATAACTGCCCACTGATTTTCAACCTCATTTTGTATGATTTTTGGAAACAACACCTGAGTAAAATTAGTCGAAGCAATTCTAATAATATCAAAAAACCGAACAATTGCGAGATATTTAGCTGCAATTTCTGGTCCACTAAAATAGTTTAATATAACAATTTGAGTATTAAATACCATCACTGTTGCAACAGATGAAATAAAATACCAAGCACTATATTTTATATGAATCCATAATGTAATTAAACTAAATTCTTTTACATTAATTTGAAGGCTGATCGTTTTTTTTAAAAATAAAAATAAAGCTAGCAGATAAAACAGATTAACAAAACATATTATCAAAAGTATTTTTAAGATATTAATATTTTTTAAAAAAATAATGATAAAAACAAGTTCTAAAATTAATTTGGATGCTCTGATTATTTTACTGACATATATTTTATTCTTAGTTTGAATGAGTGCGTCAAAAAAAACAGCAAAAATATTTTGTATGACAATTATTACAGTTAATATAGATATTAATAAAATTGGCATATTATTTGAATGAAAATATAATTTGTAGAAAAGAAGAAAGACTGGGAAAAAAACTATAATTAATGATATAAAAAAAACAAATAAAGTATTTATTAAGCTATTTGTTCTATTATCTTGGTGCATAAATACTCTAATAAGCCCAATATTTAATCCAAAATCAAATATGACAGAAAAAGCTATAACATTTATAATTACACCATAATAACCAAATTGTGTTAATCCCAATCCTTTTGCTAAAAGGGGGGTTAAAATAATTAAAGTGATTGCATTAGCAAATTGAGAAAAAAATGTAGCGCCTAAATTGAATAGGTAATTTTTATGCAATGTAAAATAATCTAATAATTTATTCATGCAACTATTATGTAGTTTGTTCAAAAATGGCTAATTCTTGTTTTGCATTATAATAACCATAAAATTCAAAAATTAAATCCAAACCAACAAAGACCCAAAAAGGAAAAGCACCCATTGGTCCTTCTAGAAAAACATCAAAGCTAGCATTGAATAGAAAAGCTACTTGTATACAAATTAGTATTAAATTCAAGTTTGACAAACTTTTATCTCTTAATCTTTTTAGCTGTCTTAGTATCCAATAAATCCAAATAAAGAAAATAAAAACTCCATACCTAGCCAAAATAGTTAAATTGAAATTATGCGGTGATCTCAATTCGCCCTCTAAATCAGTGGTTAAAATTTCATCATCATCTGCAAGACTCAGGCCAAGGCCCTTTCCCATAGCAAAATAAGGCCCATTGAATGTATAATCTATAATTTTACCCCACCATAATAATCTCCATATTTTATTATCATTCAAAGCGCCCTCGTCTGTTGTTGTAAAAATACTTGTAAAGTTATTAGCTACTTGATCTACCCCTACTGCTCTACCTTGAAAATTCTGATTTACTTTGAAAGTTGATAAAAATAGAACTGAAAAAATAAGTACAAAAGGTAAATATTTAAAATATTGTTTTAGCCTTTGTTTAATAATTACAGACCTAGAATATTTATAAAAAACTATAAAAGCTAATATAAAAGATAGCATTCCTCCTCTACTATAGGAGGAGGCTACTGAAAACATTAAAAAGATTAAGATTAAGTTAACTAAATCAAGGGGTTTTTTATATTTATTTAACCCACTTATTTGAAAAATAAATGATATAAATAAATGAACACTTATATCACCAAACTTAAAAAACAATAAATGAATATTTCCAAATAAACTTATTGAGCCTATAAAACCGTTTAAAGAAAGAATATATAAGATAAAAAGTATAAAGGCATAATATTTGTATATATACAATATTGACTGTACAAATTTTTTGATATCATCTATAAATAGTAATAACAAAAAAGAAAAAATAACATAATTAAATATAAAACCATCTCTTATAGTATCCAGAAAACTATACTCAAGTGTGCCTCTAAAAATATAAAGTAAATTAACAACTAGTAATAAATATAATATATTGGCAGATCTTGAATTGATTACATCAATTTTTCTTCTTTCTTTAACAAAAAAGATGAGACCTATCAATAATAGAGATTCAGCAAAATAACCATATGCAATTCCCTTTCCTAAATATATATATAAGGATAGAATGATCAAAAAGAAGAATTGATATAATTGTATTTTTTTACTCAATTGAAAAATGTTATTACATAATTTTTAAAGTCAATAATCATGTCAAAAAGTTTATTAAAAACTGTTTTAGACTGAATGTATATTGTACTTGTAAATACAGTTTTTGTTATTATTAAATTTGGTAATATACCGCCAATATTAATTTCTTTTCGGTTTAATCTATATTTCCAATAATCAACTGGATAATTAAACTGCGTAGTTTTTTTCAATAAATAAGCTGCTGCTTTTTTATTAATAGAATAACCATATGTACAATATAATGAATTTTTATAAGGCTCTCCAAAAGTATAATTATTTAATTGCTTAATGGTTGATTTAAACAATTTCATTCTTCCATCAAATGCGCCCCAGAAAAATAGGTCATACTTTTCAGTTGCGTAACTATATAGATCATTCAGTGATTTTAAATTAACAATATCACTATCAGATTCTAGTATCAAACAGTTATCAAACTGGTCTTGATGCAGAAATGTACTCCAAACCCTTCTATGAGACAATAAGCATCCTAATGCACCATCAGAAATTGCTATACCAGTTCTTGATTTAGTGATAGATTTAATTGCTGAATAAAATGGGATTTTTATGCGATTTGGATATACAGCTTCAATTTGCTGTAATAATGGAAATAACTCAGCAACATCAGTAATATGATTTTTTCTCTCCTCTTCTAGCATTGAACTTACCATATATACTAACATAAGCTAAACTAATATATTGTTTAATAATTCAACTTGACTAAATGTAGAATAGGTATTATTTTGAAGGCTACTTGGTGTAATCCAGTTATCATTAATTTTTCTATTATAGAGTATCCAATGCGGCACATTTAAATATTCAGCAATATGAGCAGGCAAGCTATCACTTGTTATGATAAAATCTGCAGTTTGAATCAATGTAACTAATTCATTAAAATTGGAATAATATGTGTGATTACTATTTAACGACTGTTGCTTTTTTGTGGCAAATTTCGCAATCTTATTACTTATATTTTTTTTGTTTAAACTATTATGTATATTATTTAATGTATTTAAATCTATAACTTTATTTTTTTTCCTGGAATCAGTAAAAATTACAACGTTAGCGTTTACAGATAAAGAAAATCTAGTAATGCACTTGTCTAAATGAGTGCTTTTAAAAAAATCTTGATATGCATGATATACATTATTATTAGAACAAATATTTTTGTATTTTCTTCCAGTAAAAAATGACAAAAGAGTTGACTTGTTGCTTTGCTCTAAATAAAATTCTTGATCAGAGTAATTTTTTAAAAATTGCTTAATAGTAATCAATTCTTTTAAAGATTGAATTGAAAAAAAATGCTTATTGGTAAATAAGCCTAAAATACCTTTACTTATTTTAAAATTTATAAAAACATATTCAACATTTCTAGGAAATACTGGCTTTAAAGATTCATGGAGTTCGAATAAATGGTTTGATATAAATAATTTTATAGGCTCTTTTATCGTTGAATTTTTAATCTCATTCAATAATATTACATAATCTCCATAACTCCTTAAAACCAAAATATTTATCACGAAATAATATATTTTATAACTGCATGAAATAAAGTAATGAATAAACTAAGTGCAAGTCCAATGAAAAATAATTCGAAAATTTGTAATTTTTTTGTTTCCAAAGGTAATTGAGGTGAATCTATAATTTGAAATATAGGTGTTTGTTGTGATTGAGTAATTTTAGTTAATTCTATATTTTTAATCACTTCTGCATAAAGTGCAAAAGCAACTGTTTTATCTTTCTGAGAGATCTCTTCATTTGCAGAATAGGTTTTTAAACCGCTATTTGCATTAAATAAACCTGCAGATTGTAGTGATTTTTGAAACAATAGTTTTTGTAAAGAATCTGCTTTATTTTGTAATCCTATTAATGTGTTTTTAGTATTTGTATTATGTATATTTAAATAAAAAGACTTCACTGATTCGATTAATCTTTGATTAAAAATGAGCGAGAAATCTTCATCATTTGACAAAACTTTTACCTGTATAATGGATCCCTTTTTATTCAATCGTTCAATAGTTAAATTTGTAGCAATAATTTTTTGTTGAATTTTTGATAAAATAGAATTGTTCTGCTTATTAGATTGATCTATAGAGTACTTATTATAATCTATAGTATCTTTTTTGCCGAAAATACTTTTCTTTATTACAGATGGATACATCTTGACATATTGATCTGCAAGTGTTCTCTTTTTATTAGAATGATTACTATAATTAGTTAATAATACATTTTTAACTATTGTCTTGGTTTTAAATATATCAAATATATTATCTCCTGAAAAAATGCTATTGGAAGAACCAGACATAGAACCTAAATCAATTCCAAATTGTGAACCCAAACTTGCTAATCCACCTATTTTTGAACCCCCACTTTCCATTAAAACAAATGAAGAAATAGCCTCATATTTAGGCTTTTCGTAAAAGAAGTAGGAAATACAACCAAGCAATATAATTGATGTAACAAGAATATTGAATTTTTTGAACGAATTATAAAATTGTAAAAACTGTTTTATAATTGAGAAGATATCCGATAGTTTCAATTGATTATTTTGTTCCATACTTAATTATTTCTAATAAAAAGATACCTCAATGATAAATTAAATTGTGTATTTGTTCTGTCTGTATCAGATGGACCATACAAACCACCAGATCCAGATTTTGTCCATAAATAGTTATAGGATTCTCCTTTTTTTATTTCAGAAGATACTATAAAATTACCAATTTTAATTCTCATGTAAAATGAATATATAAAATCAGACCAATATTTAAAATTCGGCCCTGGGTATACCAGTCCATTAAAATAGTTATAATAATAGAAATCTTTATTATGACTGTAACGCTCTACTCCCATCCCTATTTTATTATATCCTTTAACCCAAGCCAAATGTATTGTTTGACCACTTCCACCAGGTCCAACATAAGATCCTAAAATTTGTCCATTATTCGTATATCCTTGTCTAACCTGACTATTGGTATACCAACTTGATTGTTTTGCCACTAATGCGTTATTCCAAATTAGATTAGCCTGAGGCAACTTTAATTGTACTATTTCTAAGTTTAATGAAATTGCTCCCCAATTTGCATTTTGAGAGATGGGAAATAACTTTCTAACCCCTGCAACATATCCAGTAGCAACACTATCATAAAAAATATTCAAAGGAGTTGCACCACGGTCATTTCTACCATATTCAAAATATACCTCGGCATGATCTTTTGGCATAGCATATCTTAAAAATAAAGATCCTAAAGCTGGTCTTTTCTTTAATTGTGTATACTTAGAAAAATTACTAAGAGGTGTAGCATCTTCTAAGCCATTCATATTTTTGGTATACATATAGGCCATATTACTGAAACCTATGTACAAATTTTTTGTCCATTTGGGTTCTAAACTAAAAACCATTCCAGTTATATACCTTTCTGAAGTATCTTTAGGAATATACCATTGTGCGGCATAAGGATTATCGTTTTCCGAAGGTACGATATTACTATTCTTCAACTTACCGCCTATTAATTGAGTTTCTATTTTACCTAAAAATGTTTCAATTGGCTTTTGAGTATTGATTGTATAATGTAAAAATCCTGGTGCATTATTAGTAAGTATTAATGAATAATGAATACCGGGACCCCACCATAGATTTTCATTGGATACTCCAATAGCCCATTTATTAAAATTATACTTTAAGCTCGATTGTCCAATAAAAACCTCTTCGCTTTTTTCTTTAAAATGTCTATTGGGATTTTCAATTACATTTTCAGAAATTTCATAATATCGTCTCCAAAAATTACCGGGATTTCCATTTATACTTCCATCAAAATTCTTGCTTAAACCATCAACCGGCAAATTTTCTGCGATCAGTTTCTCAGGTGCCACTTGTAAAGCCAGCCTTCCCCATTGTACACCTATTTGAACATTAAAATAATTTTGTTTTCCTACAGTAGGATGCATTGAACCGTCATTAATTCCAAAAGGTAAATTATCGTTTTCTTGTATGATGGATAAAGCAGAGATATGTCTTATTGAAATTTGATTCCAATGTTTAAATGTTGCGTTATAATCAAAACTGCTATTTCGGATATTATAAGACTTATATTGTCTTGAGGTATCCAATAAGGCATTTACTCTGTTTACTTCTTGTATAGCTATATTATGTAAGTCAATTTCTTGACTCATCAATTGACTAAAAACTAGGCTTAAACATATAATGATGCCTATTTGCAAACTATATTTAAACCTTTTTACCATAGATAGGTTAAATTTAATTGTGCAAATAAATTAAAGTTACTTCTATAGGTCCAAGCATAATTCATGGAATTGATGAAATTCAGTTCTGGACTTACTATAAAATTTTTCCAATTTTTTTGTGCAACAAACCCAATGCCAATGTCAGTCCACCTTAATGGCCTTAAACCAAGAGTTTCGATAGGCAATGAACCATTTGCAGGATTAGGCTGGTGTTGTATTCTTTGTACTTTCATTCCAAACTTACATAGACCTCTATGCAAATTAACTTGTATTGTTTGTATATTATTCCCCTTACCTGAACCTGCACCTAAAATTTGATTAAAATGATTGTAGCCTCCATTTTCATAAATATACCAATCTCCAGCAGTTCTCACTAAATAATCGATTGTTTGAGCAGTTTGAATAATTTCTGAATTGAATTCAAGCCATCTGTTTTTTTCTAAAGGTAAAAGTTTCTTAAAGCCTACAATATAAGCTGCAGCATGTTCAGGATCAATCCAAAAATCTCGAAAATTATCTTTATGGTCATTCCATCCATATTCAAAATATAATTCTGCATTTGATTTGGGAAATAACCATCTTGTATACAAACTGATTTGTTGGTCTCTTGGTATTTTATCTTCATCTGTACCACCAACTGAAGATTTGAAAATTCCCGAAAAAACTGGAAAATATTCTTGAATAAATGAATTGCCTTGTTGTTTTAAATTAATTTCAGAGTATTGATACGCCCTATTCAATCCAAAAAATACATTAGGAAAAATTTTAGGTTGAAATACTAAATTCAATCCATTAAAAATTCTAGGTTGTATCCAACCTGAATTAGTTTGTAAATTTAAATTTTCAAAAGGCTCGTTTGGATTTTGTTCCAACCTACCAGTTACTAATTGAAACTCAAAACTTCCTAAAAAAGTTTTAATTGGTCTTGTACTGTTCAAAGTATAGTGAGCAAAACCTGGAGCATTATTACTCATAATTAGTGCTCCAAATTGTCCAGGACCCCAATATAAATTTTCATTTGAAAACCCTACTGAAATTTTATTTAGGTTTAGCCTAACACTTGACTGGCCAATGAAATTTTGTTGATATCTTGATGTTTGAATAGTTCCAAATTCTTTACTTATATCATATGGGGGATTTTCGGCATTAACATGTTCTGGTATAAATTGGATATGTAAAGGACCAACCCTGCTATATACACCAATTCTTGCCAATGTTTGAATACCTTTTGCTTTTATCATGCCTTCATCATTCCATCCAAAAGGTTGCAAAGAATTATATTGAGTTCTTATTTGAGCTATTACTGGTTTAAATTCTACAAAATGTTCTTTTAATACCCTATGTTTAATAAGTGATGAGTCTACTAGTGTATACAAACTATCTCTATTAAAAGGTAAAAAATTAGGTCTTGAAGTATTTGAAAAACTTGGATCGATTTTTCCTTGCAATTGCAATATTCTAAAATAATCATCTAATACTGTACCTACTGGTATAGATTGTGCATTTGAATTATAATGAAATAATACAAATAGTATAAAAATCAATCTATAGGCCTTTAGTTTCATTGATTACTATTTTCCCAAGCTTTTAAACACTTTGATATTATAATACCTCTCGTCTTCCAAATTCAAAAACTTATCTTTATTTTGATATAAATCATTAATAATGTCTTTAACGGTATATATTGGTGTAAAGCCAAGTGCTAATTTGGCATTTTGAATAGACACTTTATAGTTGCGAAAATCTTTAACATCATTGATATGTACTTTGATGTCTTTATTAGTTAGTCTTGACATTTCAACACTAACAATATCTCCAATTTGTCCTAGTGTATAATTATCTGAAGCAACATTAAATATTCCAGAAATATTATCTGGGGCTTGTATTGCTCTTATATAGGCCGAACATGCATCTTGAATATGGAATATTGGTCTCCAAATGGAAGGATTATTTACAGTAATTTCATTATGCAATAATGCATTTTTAAACATAGTATTTACCACTAAATCAAACCTCATTCTATCACTATATCCACAAACCGTTCCTTGTCTAAGTGAAATCACAGAAAAACTTGCATCCGCTAATTGCATTACGCCATTTTCTCCTTGTAGTTTCGAAATACCATATGGGTAAGAGCAAGTAGTTGGAGAACTTTCATTATATAATTCATCAATTGTATATCCATATACTGAACAAGATGAAGCGTAAATAAAACGTTTTACACCTGCTCTTTTACTTTCATATGATAAATAAGCTGGGCAAGCTGCATTTTGTATGAAATTTTCTGATGGACTAAATTCAGCCATTGGATCATTAGATACACCAGCTAAAAATACTACAATATCAAAGTCGACTAATTCTTTATGTGTAATTTGAAAGATGTCTTTTTTAATTAGCTTAATTTTCTCGTTTAAGTTATTGCCAAACCATAAATCATCTAGCACAGTGATGTCATAGTCTAATTTTAATAAACGCTTTGTTAATTCGGTACCTATATAGCCAGCACCACCAGCTAATAATATCTTTTTCATTTAATTAAATATACTTTTATATAAGCTAGTATTTAAAGAAGTATCTACAGGCATTTTCACATTCATATCCTTGATGCTAATTTGTTCAACTTCGTTTGCACCTAGACTAATTGCATAATCATAAACGGTTTTTCTGTCTTCTCCAATATGAATGATTCCCTTAAATTCCGAAATGGCTATGTTTTTTATTTTCTCAACTATAGTTGATAGACGTTCTCTTGAAGTGTATTGATCTATAAATGCCGCTTTATATGGAAAAATATCCGGGCCAAATGACATTCTAATAATGACAAAATTGTCTAACATTTGGACAGATGCCTCTCCTCCTAATTTTGACCAAGCATATTTATTTTGTGGCAATAATTCATCGGTTTCAGTATAATTACCCTTATTACCCGAGAATACATAATCTGTTGAAATATAAACTAACCTAATTCCTTTCTGAAAACAGATTGAACTTAATAAAGCTGTTCCTATAATATTTGTTTTTATAGCCATATCCACTTGCTCATTTACTTTTGGAGGTGAAACCAAAGCGCCACAATGTATTATTGTTTTTATTGTTGGATGTTGATTTAAAAAAGAATGCATCATTTCAAGATTGGTAAAATCAAAATTCTCTCTTGTTCCTAAAAAAATATTGTCCATGATATTAGCCAATCCATTGCCCAATTTTCCAGCTGATCCTGTAATTAGAATTTGATTCATTACTAGAATTTAAAGTTTTTTGCATCATCAGTTTTTAACCAACTTGAAACACTATGTCCATTTAAATCCTTGGAGGTAGTGATAAAACTTTCTTTTAAATCAAAAAACAAGTTTTTCAATTTTGGGTCACATATACTCCAATCTATATCATCTGCAAAAGGAGAAACCCCTGCCTCACAATCTCCATTATATGATGCTGAGCAATAATATTCAATATAAGAATCTTCTAAAAAGAAATTGCCATGTGCGCATCCTTCTGGCACCCATATCCAATTTGAGTTAATTTCGTGAGGCGCTATGGGCATATTAAAAGCCATTATTTTTCCTTGTGTTGGAGAACCAATTCTTAGATCTAATATTAAATCTATCATATGTCCAGAAATGGTTCTTACTAATTTTCCCATTGGTTTATTCCACTGAAAATGCAAACCTCTTAATACATTTCTTCTTGAATAGCTTTCATTAGTTTGCAAGATGCCTTCTGGAAATATATTCAACTCTTTAGCAATAAAATCTGTACTTCTAAACGTTTCGGAAAAATATCCTCTTTTGTCTAAAAAACGCTCATATTGAATAAGCTTAACCCCTTGTATTGTTGGCTCTATAATTGAATTTATTTTCATTAAATTTTCTTTAGCCTCTTAATAATGAGATTGTTCTTTTATAAATACATATATGTTCTTGATAGAACATAAAATCTTCTTTAGAAAAATGGATGATTGAATCATATATTTATTCCCATCCTTTAAAATCAACTTTTTAAATTGATTTCCGAAATGATGTTTATGTTCAATAGAATTTACAAGTTTCAATGCATCCTGTCTAATGAGTTCAATTTCTTCTTCGTTATTTAAGCCATTTTTATAGATTCTTTCATGACTTCTTATTGGTCTCGCATGTTTAATCTGAACAGCATGAACAATTGCTGTTTTCTCTTGCTGATGTATCTTTTGTAAAACCGGCATCAAAAAACAATCTATCCCTTGTCCAGATATTGTTTTTAAAAAAAACGGTTCACAAGCTAATAATAAGTTTTGTCTGTAAAATGGGGCCATTATTTCTATCCAATCAATTTCAGAAACCATTACACCAGATCGATTAACAAATCTTCTATGACTAAAAAAACTGTCTTTTGAAATAGAAGGCTGAAAAACATCTAAATTATGTATAGAAGCTATATGCAATAAATAATTGAAATCGGAGATTTTAAAAACAATATCATCATCGATAATTCCAATATAATGATAATTTAAGTCTTGATCTTTTAGATATCTACATAGATGATAAAAAATCTCTCCTTTATTTTCAGTTTTTTCTGTAATATAATGTTCAAATGGAACATTATAATTTTCTATTTCACCTTTGTCTCCTGTATTATTGAACAATAAAAGATCAAATTGTTTATCAGTGTCAAAATGAACATGAGAATAAGGCACCTCCTTTCCTCCATTCCAGGTAATTACCACTAAATTTTTTCCCAATACCATTCTTTTCTAAATTTCGATTTATTACGTGTATTTTGTAAAGATAGATAGATGGCCTAGATTATACTAATTTTTTTTCATATATAAATTAGTCATATTAAATTTATACATAATTCAATAATTGATCTATATCAACATTTTAGTAATTTTTCTAATTAAATTCATTCAAACTCTATTGTCAAAGAAATTTGTTAAAAATCTTATTTCATATAATAATTAATTTACATTCGTATACTCTTGTTTTATAATTATATAATATAAATTAATAATTTAATCTAAATCGAGACTTTCAACTCTTTTTTTTACTTTTACTTATATGAAATTTTTCATCTATCCCTTTTTGTTCTTTATTATTTTCAGCGCTTGTAAAAAGGAAGTGCCTCAGGATAATTCAAGTTCCAACTTATCTGATAATATTTTATTCCTTTTAAAAAAAACCGATTCTCTTTCGAATGCACTTAGTATGAATATTAGTAGCGTTTCTAAAGTCTCGAATAAAATTGACTCCTTAAATAATCAACTTAAAATCATTCAACTTGAAATTGCAGGTTTACAAAATCAGCTTCAAAATAGTAACGCTGACGTTTCTTTCTTAACAAAGAAATTAGACTCTTTAATTGAACAATACAATAATATTCTTGATGCTATTTATTTATTATTTTTTGAAATAGCAAGTTCCCCTGGTTCTATTTCAAATGGTCTTGAATTGTATTTGCCTTTCAATAAAAATGCAAACAATTTTACAGGTAACCAAATTAATACTATTGTATACGGAGCAACCCTTACAAAAGATAGATTTCAAGAACCTAATTCTGCTTATCAATTCAATGGAACTACTGATTATATTCAAACTAATTATAATGGAATTTTAGGTGATGCCCATAGAACTTTAGCATTTTGGGCAAAATTTGAAAATACTTTGAACAACTTCTATACAGGTATGGCTGCAGTATCTTGGGGACCAGGTACAGATGGTCATAGGTTTGATGGATACTTTAATTTCAATGGATGGGGACCTACTGCAAATATTGGTGGAAGTGCAATTACTTATCAAACACCTTCATCTATCAATGATAACACTTGGCATCATTACGTTTATCTAATTGATTCTGATAATCCAAAAGTAAATAATATTAAAGTTTATCAAGACGGAATTATACTCACTAATAGATTAGCTGAATACGATCTAACACTTAAAGTAAACACAAAAGAAGGCGACCCTTTAAAAATTGGTAAAGCTTCTGCTCCTAAAGATCCTTCTTATTTTAAAGGTGCTATAGATGAAGTGAGAGTATATAATAGAGCTTTAAGTATAAATGAAATAAAGTATTTAGCAACACATTAAAATTGTTATTACTAGTTTTATTTATTGAATTCATTGATATTATTAATTCAACTTATTCTACTAATATAATTTGATTTATTTCTCTCTATTTTGTCAAACGATGTATCGTCAACGCTGCTCTCTTAATTAAAAAAGGTAATTCTTTTAAGTTAATTGTTTCTCCCACTGCATGCGCTCCTTTTCCTGAAGCTCCAAGACCATCGATACAATCTACATAAGCTGCGATATAACTAATATCTCCTGCTCCTCTTGATCCCGGATCTCCTGCCACTGTTGCTCCAATGCCCATATCTGTGGTAACACCACTAATTACTTGTAGAATATTGTCGTTGCCTGGTGTTGGTGCCATGCTTGGGATGCCGTCTTGAAAAGAGATTTGGGCGCGCGCGCCAGTTAAATTATTATTGTTAACAATGTTACTCATCACCGCGCGCGCCTTATTCTTTTGCTCTTCTGTTAAAAATCTTAAGTCTCCAATCACTACAGCGCTTGGTGCAATGATATTGGTTTTACCAATGGTGCTTCCAAAAGATTTAGCATCATCATATTGCATATCCGATCCACCTATAAATAATCCAGGATTAAAGGTTAAATATTTTTCTTGACTCAATTGCTCTCTAAAACTATTCACAATTCTTGCTGCTTCATAAATCGCACCATAGCCTGCATTATTAGTAAACACTCCACTGCTATGTCCTGTTTTAGCATTCACTGTTAATTTCCAACCACTCGCTCCTCTTCTTGCAGTCGCAACAGATTGTAAACCATTCGCACCTTCAAATGCCAAAGCCACTTCTGCTTTTTTTGCTCGCTCAATAAAATCACCTCTACTCACTTCTCTAGGATAACCAGCATGTTCTTCATCACCAGTAAAGTAAGCAGTAATCACAGCGTCCTTCAATAAACCCTGTGCTTGTAAAGCTTGTAATGCAATGATCATCACCACATCACCGCCCTTCATATCATTTGCTCCCTGACCAGTTGCAGTGGAATCATTGATCATAGTAAATGGATTCGCAGGCATATCTGGTTCAAACACTGTATCTAAATGACCAATCAAAAACAATTTCTTGCCTTTTGGAGATTTTGAATTTGATTTATTTTTTGCAGGATATGTTGCGTTATTATCGCTATTCACTGCTTGCGTTGTCGCTACCAAATGACCAGCACGCTTGATAGAGTCTGGCATACTAACCCATTCTGTTTGCATACCCGCTTTCTCTAATTCTCTTCGATAGATAGCTCCTACTTTTTTAACCCCCTCTATATTTAAAGTACCGCTATTCACATTCACCGACTCTTTCAATAACTCAATCGCCCTAGGCATATTAGCATCAATATACTCCATCAACTTTTTTTCTTCCTTCGTTAACTGCGCATATGCCACCTGACCCAATACAAAAGCCAACAACACCAATAATATTTTTTTCATAGTAAAAAATTTAGAAAATAATCATCTACAAGTTAAGATAAATATGCGTAAAAAATAAGTGCCCGCATATAGCGAGCACTTTATTAAAGTTCATGATGTTTACATTACTAGAACACCAAGGGCACATTCACTTTGATGCTAAAGTTACGTCCCATATTAAACACCCCCATTCTGCCGGTTGCCATATTTTCTGCAGTGTATTTTAATCTGTTCAAATGATTTTGATACGCTACATCCATTAGGTTTTGTGCAATAAGCGAAACCTGGAACAATACTTTTTGCTTTCTCATAATATTGGTGCTATAGCCCATATTAATCAAATGGTAAGCCGGGGTATTGGTCTCTGTATTGTATCCAGTGAAGGCATTGTTTTGTGCAAACATATTATCTAACTGTATGCTCAAAGCTGAGTTCCTAACTGCAGTAGCCCCTTTGAATAAATCAAATCTTAATTCTGTTAACCATCTTGCACTTGGTATACCTGGCAGGTTTTTGCTACCATCCAATGGCTCGTTAAATTGTGCTTTGATGAGGCTAATATTGTTTTCAATATGCAACCAATCCAAAGGATGTGGGTGTATATCTACATTCACTTCCGCTCCATACAAATGCGCATTTCTTTGATTAAATGCAAAAGCATATAACTCTTCCACTGAGCCATCTTCATTTTCTTGATTGATGATACTATCTGCCCCATTCACTCCAGTCAATTTTTGATAGAAGATATAATCTCTTACTGTATTGTAAAACACATTACCCGCAATACTTAAATGTGCGTTGCTCCATTCAATACCCGCATCCAATTGTAAACTCTTTTCTGATCTTAATGCTGAATTACCATATTCAAAACGATTGGTTCCTTCATGTGCTCCATAAGAACTTAACTCTGCTAAATTGGGTGCTCTAAAGCCTCTGGCTAAATTAAATTTAATAGTAGTGGATTCATTGATATCATGTGCCACTCCTATGGCGCCTGATAAATTATTAAATATTTTTCTAGTGGGTATGGGCTCTCTATATAATGCGATGCAAGCCATTCCAACTGGACATCTATTTGGATCTGTTGCAGGATCAATGAAACTCATTTGTTTTTGATCTATTCTAAATCCTCCACTCCATTGTGTTTTAGCTGTTCTGAGCTGTGTATAATGGAAAGCGCCAATTTCAAAACTGGTGTAGTTAGGAATTAATGTTTTTAATCCTCTATTGGTATTGGTTTGTTGCATTCCATTAATACCATAAGTGTTTTTCCAATTGTTTTTTTCTGCTACTAAATATTGTAAAGAGTAATTAATGGTTTGTAAATCAAAATATAATTCTCTTTCTTTTAAATTCTCCTCATTGCCAAATTCCATTCTTTGGTTTCTTTGTAATCCTACAGTTGCTTTTAAACGGTCTGCTCCAAATTTAATGGTATTGTCCAAAGTGTATTTGGTGTGTTGGATTTTTTGCATAGGAATAGCAGGCATATTAAACCCTGTGCTTCCAAGAGTTTGTATAAAAGCGCCTGTCTCGTCTCTATCTCCTTCTACAATACCTAAATTTTGATAAAAATTACTATAAGTAAATTGTGTGCTTCCCCATTTTTTATCTACTCCAACATAAGCGCTTCCGCTGCGTTCATTGAATCTTGAGTTAAATACTTCACCATCATATTTATTTTTATAATCACCCGCATCTTTCATACTGGTATTCACTCCCCAAAAAAATCCTTTTTTATTGGTTGCAAAATCAAGATGTCTTCCAAATAGTCCATTATTTGATTGGTAGTTGGAAAATACATTCCCCTTTGTTACACCTTCTGCAACGGGTGCATTAGAAATAATATTGATTACACCAGCCAAGGCATCTGATCCATAAATCAAAGAAGCGGGCACTTTCAAGACTTCTGTTCTTTGTACATTGTACTCATCTATCTCTATTCCATGTTCATCTCCCCATTGTTGTCCTTCCTGTCTAATGCCATCATGCATTACTACCACTCTATTATAACCCAAACCTCTAATGATGGGTTTAGAAATTGCTGGACCAGTAGATACTTGTGATACACCAGGTACCTTGGATAAGGCATCAATTAAGTTAGTAGATACACCTCTAAACAATTCATCTTTCTTAATAATGGTTACCGGTGTTGGTGTTCTTCTTGATGAAGTGGCTCTTAAAAAACTTGTTACCATCACATCTCCCGCTTCTACCACAGTGGGTTGAAGCATAAAATTATATACACTCGCTTTATCAATGGTAATGGTAGCTACCTGTGTAGCATATCCCATATAACTTATTTCTGCAACGTGTGATCCCTTTGGTAAAGTGATTTTATAGACACCTTCTTTATTTGTAATACTTCCCAATTTTAAATCAGAGAAATAAATAGTTGCGCCTGCTAATATTTGTCCTGTTTGTTTGTCCGTAATTTTTCCTTGTACTAAGAACTCTTCCACACCAATTTTTGTATTGGCCCATGTATATTGTTGCATTAACAATAATGCAAAAAAGAATATTTTTTTCATTGCTCGTCTTTAATCCTTAATAAATAAATCTATGCGATTGTATTTATCCAAGACGGTGGTCCTCTAGAACTTTGATGGAAAAAAATAGAAGCTAGAAATGCTTCTTTATACATAGCGTTCTGAACATTGATCGTTGCAGGCGCTTGTATCGTTAAAGTAAAATCAAAATCTACAAATGCAGTGGTGGCTACCTGAAAATCAAATGTACAATGTAGCTTGGCATTCTCTACCTGATCTACTGGTACATCTTTATGTACAGCACAAACCGTTGGATCCAAATGCTTCGCCACCAAATCGTGTACAATTTGTTGTGGCGTAATGCTAAATGCAAAAACCACTAGCATCGCTAGCGCAATCAATTGTCTGATGGTTTTTGTAAATAACATTTTTTGTTGCCTTATTAAGATGCTACAAAGTTAATTGTTCTTTTTTTTAAATGAGTAATACTCGAAAAAAATACTCCGTCTAAAAAATAGGGTCTCCTATAG